>ENA-OQIG01000280-OQIG01000280.1-human-gut-metagenome-genome-assembly--contig:-NODE-280-length-30524-cov-2.956015_pt1 | contig 30524 bp, 40 predicted proteins | sample MGYA00242576_ERZ504741 | MGnify/ENA primary metagenome ERZ504741 (study PRJEB26092, sample SAMD00036436) | human gut metagenome | host: Homo sapiens | study: EMG produced TPA metagenomics assembly of... | reverse complement strand
ACTTTGCCGTTATCGCGACCACCCCGTCAGTAGCTGAACAGGAGGGACAGCTGATAGAAACAGAAGCCACTGGAGCACCTCAAAAACACCATCATACACTAAATCAGTAAGTTGGCAGCATCACCGATGCCGCAAAGGGAGTAGGTGTATTGGTTGAGGGCTTGCTATCCACCAAAAGTCCGCAAATGGTTCTGGAGCCGAATAACGCCTCTTCCGTGTATAAAGATTATGAGTATGAAGACGATGCAACCGAGGGATATATCCCGATAAAGGAAACGGTACAACACAAGCTCTCCATTTCCAGGCCACACTACAGCAGGATGGAACTATACCAATAGAAGCAGGTGAGTTTAAAGCCACCAGTACTTTCCAGGTGACCTACCCTTAATAAGCCCACCGCACCGCCATCATCTGGCGGTGCGGTAATTGATAAATCATTGCCCCTACCAATGTGACTGATAAAATGCCAGGTAACACGACATCATTTATCAGGACACGTTATGAAACCGACCACCATTGCTTCATTGCAAAAATGCAAACAGGAAAAAAAAACGTTTCGCGACCATCACCGCTTACGACTATAGCTTCGCCAAACTCTTTGCCGATGAAGGACTTAATGTCATGTTGGTAGGCGACTCGCTGGGCATGACGGTTCAGGGGCACGACTCCACCCTGCCAGTTACCGTTGCTGATATCGCCTACCACACTGCGCCGTACGTCGTGGCGCGCCAAACTGCCTGTTGTTGGCTGACCTGCCGTTTATGGCGTATGCCACGCCGGAACAAGCTTTTGAAAACGCCGCAACGGTTATGCGTGCCGGTGCTAACATGGTCAAAATTGAAGGCGGTGAGTGGCTGGTCGAAACCGTAAAAATGCTGACCGAACGTGCCGTTCCTGTATGTGGTCACTTAGGTTTAACCCCACAGTCAGTGAATATTTTCGGTGGCTACAAAGTTCAGGGGCGCGGCGATGAAGCGAGCGATCGACTGCTTAGCGATGCATTAGCCTTAGAAGCCGCTGGTGCACAGTTGCTGGTGCTGGAATGCGTGCCGGTTGAACTGGCAAAACGTATTACCGAAGCGCTGGCGATCCCGGTTATCGGTATTGGCGCAGGCAACGTTACCGATGGGCAGATCCTCGTGATGCACGATGCGTTCGGCATTACCGGCGGTCATATCCCTAAATTTGCCAAAAATTTCCTCGCTGAAACGGGCGACATCCGCGCGGCTGTGCGGCAGTATATGGCTGAAGTGGAGTCCGGCGTTTATCCGGGCGAAGAACACAGTTTCCATTAAGGAGTGACGTTGTGTTAATTATCGAAACCCTGCACTGCTGCGCCAGCAAATTCGCCGCCTGCGTATGGAAGGCAAGCGCGTGGCGCTGGTACCTACCATGGGCAACCTGCATGATGGCCACATGAAGCTGGTCGACGAAGCCAAAGCCCGCGCCGATGTGGTCGTCGTCAGTATTTTCGTTAACCCGATGCAGTTCGACCGCCCGGAAGACCTGGCTCGTTACCCACGGACCTTGCAGGAAGACTGCGAAAAACTGAACAAGCGCAAAGTGGATCTGGTTTTCGCGCCCTCGGTAAAAGAGATCTACCGAACGGTACTGAAACCCATACTTACGTTGACGTTCCAGGCTTTCGACCATGCTGGAAGCGCCAGCCGTCCGGGGCATTTTCGCGGCGTGTCGACTATCGTCAGCAAGCTGTTTAACCTGGTCCAGCCGGACATCGCCTGCTTCGGTGAAAAGGACTTTCAGCAACTGGCGCTGATCCGCAAAATGGTTGCTGATATGGGCTTTGATATTGAGATTGTTGGCGTCCCGATTATGCGCGCCAAAGATGGCCTTGCGCTCAGTTCCCGTAATGGTTATCTGACGGCAGAACAACGCAAAATTGCGCCCGGTCTGTACAAAATTTTAAGTTCGATTGCCGACAAATTACAGGCTGGCGAGCGGGATCTCGATGAAATTATTGCCATTGCAGGGCAAGAACTGAATGAAAAAGGCTTCCGCGCCGATGATATTCAGATTCGCGATGCCGACACGTTGCTGGAAGTCTCTGAAACCAGCAAACGAGCTGTAATTCTGGTAGCCGCCTGGCTTGGCGATGCTCGCCTGATCGACAACAAAATCGTCGAACTGGCGTAATGCTTTTACTTTAAATAATTCAAGTTGCAGGAAGGCGGCAAGCGAGTGACAAATTCGTCAGGAACGAATTTGCCCAGCCGCAGGCTGGCCTTCGGTGAGAGACATGGATGTCTCTCATTAATCCCCAGGAGCTTACATAAGTAAGTGACTGGGGTTAGCGAACGCAGACGCAGCACATGCAATTTGAAGTATGACGAGTATAACTGGCGCTACGGCTGATGGCGCCAATTATTAATTTGCCCCACGTCATGGCGATGGCGTCTGTAAGCATTATTCATAACGCAGACAACTTAGTTAATCAGCCTATCAATCTCAGCAAGAGATAAATTTGTCATCTCTGCAACGTCTTCCCGAGACATCCCTTTACTCAGAAAACGCTGGGCGAATTCTTGCCTTTCCTCCTGTCTTCCCTGCTGAATCCCCTTCTCAATCCCTTTCTCTTCAACCACTGCGCCAGCGTCATCATAGACTTCCCTCCGTTTCCCTGTCTCTCAGCACACCATAAAACAAATCCGCTTGTTCAGTATGACCGCGTTGCAGCATATAGTTTTGCATGGCAACTAACTGACTTCCGCTAGTGTACCCTTCGTCGATCAGCGTGACCAGTTGCTCAAGCAATAACATTAAGTCGCGCTGGCGAATATGTTTTTGCAGTAGTTCGAGAATCGCAATCCGCCGATGTTGCATGATTTCGTCATCCGGTGTGATGGTGATATCCACCAGCGGGAAAGGACTGTTATAGACGCGTCGCGCCAGCTCCGGCGAGTAAAACATATCAAAACCAGCACATTGATAGCGGATAAGGTGTGGCCTCGCCTGATAAAACAGTATCGGCACCACCAGCGGCAGCTTATCGTGGTCAGCTCCAGATGCCGGTGCATGGCGGCTATAGAATAACGCATCATGCGAAAGGCCATTTTCTTATCCGGCTTGCTTTGGTGTTCAATCACAACATGCAGATAACCGGGATTGCCCTGCATTTGCACGGAATAGAGCACGTCCGTGCTGTGTCCTTTCAGGCTCTCTTCAATGAAACTCCCCGACTCTAAATGAAGCGTGTTGAGGTCACAAAGTTCGCGTAATTCCACTGGCAAATGTATCTCCAGAAAGTCGCGAGCCGTCTCCGCATGCATTAAAAATTGTTTAAATACCGCGTCATGCGGTGTAGTACTCGGTGCATCCATCTTCCTGTCTTCCGTGTTGTCTTGCGTGAAGGCAGTATCCAGCCAATGCGCGCCGTCGTCAGCCGCCTCTTTAGTGTTTACCGAACTGCGTTCAGAGAAATTTCAATTGGTTACAGGCGTTACATGGCACGCTTCGGCACGGTACGCAAACTGCTGATGCAAATGCCGTCAGATGAGTAGACACTAAACAAAAATCGGGCAATACTGCGTGAGAATTTCCTCAAAGCAGGCACCGCCTGCTTCGTTAACGACAGGGTAGAAAGGTAGAAGTTATGATTCGCACGATGCTGCAGGGCAAACTCCACCGCGTGAAAGTGACTCATGCGGACCTGCACTATGAAGGTTCTTGCGCCATTGACCAGGATTTTCTTGACGCAGCCGGTATTCTCGAAAACGAAGCCATTGATATCTGGAATGTCACCAACGGCAAGCGTTTCTCCACTTATGCCATCGCGGCAGAACGCGGTTCGAGAATTATTTCTGTTAACGGTGCGGCGGCCCACTGCGCCAGCGTCGGCGATATTGTCATCATCGCCAGCTTCGTTACCATGTCTGATGAAGAAGCTCGCACCTGGCGACCCAACGTCGCTATTTTGAAGGCGACAATGAAATGAAACGTACCGCGAAAGCGATTCCGGTACAGGTTGCTTGATTGTTATCCCTGCGGCTGGTTACTCACCAGCCGCGACATCGTCTCGAGCGAATCCGTTCTTAAGATATAAAGTCGTTTTAGTAACAACGGATTATCCCCCGGTTTTACTTTGCCTTTCATGGTTGTCACCGCCAAGTGAAATCCGGCATCGTTTGCTGCCTTCACGCTTTGTCATTAAAGCCGCCAAACGGATACGAAAGATACCAGACATGCGGATTAAATTGCGCCAGAGCGCGGCGTGAACGTGCAAAATCAAACAGAATATTGTGCTCACTACGGCTCAGTAATATGGGTCGGCGATAACCATCTACCGATGCAAAAATGGGTATGTGACTGGAAATCAAATACATCGCGAATTTCGTTAAGCTCAGAAACGCTCATAAATTGCAGCGATTTTGGGTTCCACTTCTGCGGGTGACGTTTGATGCGTGAGGTAACAATAAACGCCGTCGCCTTCATGCCATATTGTTTCAACACAGGATACGCATAGCGGCTCACCGACTTGAGGCCATCATCAAAGGTAATCACCACCGCTCGCGCAGGGAGATTGATCTTATTCTTCACGTAACCTTCCAGCTGCACCATGCTCAGTGTCGCGTATCCCCTGTCGCGCAGCCAGGCCATCTGGTTATTGAAAGCGCGTACCGAGGTGGTCGTCGAAGTATGGCGAAAACGGGTGTTTTCTTCGTCGCGCAGAATATGGTGATAAGTTAGCACCGGAAGGCCATTATCGGGTTGGGCATCCAGCGCGCTGATATAGGCCAGTCGATCGCCAATACGGACCTGATACCAGGTTTGATTTAACCTGTCTTTCAGTTTATGCAAAATCGGGTAGCGCAAATTGTCCGCCAGTACCCCAAATGGCGCACTGCCCGCACTCGGCGCGTTATAGACCGGCGTATCTTTCCAGGTAACTAAGTTCTGATTACTCAGCGGCTTGTTGAGGTCACCCAAACCGTCTTCAACTTTTTGTCGCCCCTGAACCGGCTCGAGATGCCTTTATCGATAACCCTTTACCAAAGCCAAAATTAAATGCGTAATAACTTGCGGCAGTGGGCTCCACGGCAATGATTTGTCCGGCCCGAATATTCCCCACGGTCACCATCTTGTCGCCAATTTGCGCCCAGACCGCAGCATTTTCGATGGTTTGCATATAACGGGCAGGTAACGCGGCACTGACACTTGCGGTAAACAGCATCAGCAGGAGAATAACAGCTTGTTTGTACATGAAAAAATAACCGAGGGTGAAACAACGCTTTTATTGTAGCAAAAGCGTCATCAGAATCGCGGGTTAATACTCATACAAATTATGTTTGAGGACGAAAGGCGGATTTTTTTGTTGTTGGTGCCAAAGACTACTCACCTCCGGCGCACCCAGTTCGACAATACGCTCGCGAAACTCTGAACTGGTCATGGTTTCACGGCAAGCCATCATCTGTTCAATTAACGGTAACGTGACACCAGAAATCACTTCGCAACGGGAGTGTTTGTGGCTTAATAATGAAGCCACGCGGTACGGTGGCGCTCCGGCTATATCGGTTAAGAAGATGACACCCTCACCAGAGTCCGCTTCATGCAGAGCATCGCACATCATGCGGCTGAGCATATTAGAACTTAATCCGCGCCAGAAATTCACGGCCCGACACTGAAGAAGCGCCCCATGTTTTTTCTCCAGCGCATCCAGTATCTCTTGCGCCCGGTCATCGTGACAGGTAATTACCCAACCTAACATCGCCTTCCTCCTTAGCCGAAAATCAGTCTACCCTGACCATTGTTGATAAAGGGTGATAGCCGTCAAAACTCCTCTCCCCCAAATCCAGAGGAGAGGAAATAGCCTTAGCTACGCAAACCACGTCCACGTTGGATCAGCGACCAACAGATCAAATAAAACGCCACAATAAAGACCACCAGTACGCCAAAGGTAGTGACCAGCGGAACATCATTGATACCGAGGAAGCCGTAGCGGAAGCCACTGATCATATAAACGATTGGGTTCAGGTGCGACAGCCCTTGCCAGAACGGCGGCAACAAAGTCAGTGAGTAAAAGACCCCACCCAAATACGTGAGTGGCGTTAACACAAAGGTTGGCACCAGGCTGATGTCATCGAACGTTTTGGCAAACACACCGTTCAGCAAACCCGCAAGGGAGAACAACACCGCCGTGAGCACCAGGGTTAAGGCAACGAATACCCACGAATGCACCTGAAACGGCACAAAAAACAGTGAAATTGCCGTCACCAGAATGCCAACAAACAGACCACGCGCCACGCCACCGCCGACATATCCGGCAATAATGACGTGAGTCGGAACCGGCGCTACCAGCAGCTCTTCAATATTACGCTGGAATTTGGCACCAAAAAATGATGACGCGACGTTGGCGTAGGCGTTGGTGATCACCGACATCATGATCAGCCCGGTACGATGAACTGCATGTAGCTGAAGCCATGCATATCGCCAATACGCGAACCAATCAGGTTACCGAAGATAATAAAGTAAAGGGTCATGGTGATAACTGGCGGCACCAGCGTCTGCACCCAGATACGCATAAAGCGATGGATCTCTTTCGCCCAGATGCTTTTTAGCGCCACCCAGTAAAGATGCATCATGCGCGATCTCCTTGTTTTTCATTAACCAGTGAAACAAACAGCTCTTCCAGACGGTTAGCTTTGTTACGCATACTTAATACCTGAATGCCCTGCTCACTTAACTGCGTAAATACGCTGTTGATCCCCTGCTCACGCAGCACTTCAACTTCCAGCGTCGCGGTATCGACCAGTCGATACTGATAGCCATCGAGCTTCGGTAACGGACTTTTCGGTGCGAGATCGAGAATAAAGGTTTCCGATTTCAGCTTCGCCAGCAGCGCCTTCATCGAGGTATTTTCCACCAGCTCACCGTGTTGAATAATGCCGATATTGCGGCACAGCATTTCTGCTTCTTCCAGGTAGTGTGTGGTGAGAATGATGGTGGTGCCTTTGTCGTTTAAATCCTTCAAAAAGCCCCACATTGAGCGGCGAAGTTCAATATCCACGCCTGCAGTCGGCTCGTCGAGAATCAGTAGTTTAGGTTCATGCATTAACGCACGGGCAATCATTAAACGGCGCTTCATCCCGCCAGATAACATGCGCGCACGTTCGTTGCGTTTTCCCCATAAATCGAGCTGCTTAAGATATTTTTCGCTGCGGATGTACGCCTCTTTGCGCTCCACACCGTAGTACCCTGCCTGATTCACCACAATTTGCTGCACGGTTTCAAACGGTTGAAGTTAAATTCCTGCGGCACCAGTCCCAACTGACGTTTAGCGTTCACGACATCTTTCTCGAGATCGTAACCAAATACGCTGACCCGCCCGGAGGTTTTATTTACCAGAGAGCTGATAATACCGATAGTGGTCGATTTCCCGGCCCCGTTCGGCCCGAGAAGCGCATAAAAATCACCCGCTTCGACCTGCAAATCTATTCCACGAAGCGCCTGAACGCCGCCTGGATAGGTTTTTTTAAGCTGTTGAAGTTCCAGTGCAATGGTCATAAATTTTTACTTACCTTACGTTCTTACACTTTATCTGTGGTTTAAATCGTCCCGGAGTTGCCCTATATTAGCCAAACGTAATTATTTGGTTACAGGTCGTTAACCTCCATGAAAGACATAGATACACTCATCAGCAACAATGCACTATGGTCAAAAATGCTGGTGGAAGAGGATCCCGGGTTTTTTGAGAAACTGGCACAAGCGCAAAAACCGCGCTTTCTATGGATTGGATGTTCCGACAGTCGCGTTCCTGCAGAACGTTTAACCGGTCTTGAGCCGGGCGAACTCTTTGTTCACCGTAATGTTGCTAACCTGGTCATTCACACCGACCTGAACTGCCTTTCCGTGGTTCAGTATGCAGTGGATGTACTCGAAGTTGAACACATTATTATCTGTGGCCACTACGGTTGCGGCGGCGTACAAGCCGCAGTTGAAAACCGGAACTGGGGCTTATCAACAACTGGCTGCTGCACATCCGCGATATCTGGTTCAAACATAGCTCATTGCTCGGCGAAATGCCGCAAGAGCGCCGTCTGGATACCTTGTGTGAACTGAACGTCATGGAACAGGTGTATAACTTGGGCCACTCCACCATTATGCAATCAGCGTGGAAACGCGGGCAGAAAGTTACCATTCACGGCTGGGCCTATGGCATTCACGACGGCTTGCTGCGTGATCTGGATGTTACTGCCACCAACCGCGAAACCCTTGAGCAACGTTACCGTCACGGGATTTCCAACCTCAAGCTGAAACACGCCAACCACAAATAAAAATGCCATGCCGGATGCAACACATCCGGCAACTTCACACTTACTCGTCCAGCAGAATCACTTTGCCGATATACGGCAGATGACGATAACGCTGTGCGTAATCAATGCCGTAACCCACCACAAACTCATCCGGGATCGAGAAACCGATAAATTCAACCGGGACGTTCACTTCACGACGGGACGGTTTATCCAGCAGCGTACAAATCGCCAGCGACTTCGGTTCGCGCAGGCTTAAGATCTCACGCACTTTCGACAGTGTATTCCCCGAGTCGATGATATCTTCAACAATCAGCACGTCCTTGCCACGGATATCTTCATCCAGATCTTTGAGGATTTTCACATCACGGGTGGTGGACATGCCGCTACCGTAGCTGGAGGCGGTCATAAAGTCGACTTCATGAGATACCTGAACTTCACGGCACAGGTCCGCCATAAACATAAATGAGCCACGCAGCAGACCCACCAGCACCATATCGCTGCCGCTGTCTTTGTAACGCTCAGTAATCTGACGACCCAGTTCGGCGATACGCGCTTTAATCTCCGCTTCGGGGATCATTACTTCTACAGTATGTTTCATATCTCTAACCATATGATTTAAAAACAAATCACTTCGCACGGGCAGGTTTTGGCACCGCAACAAAGCGCAAGACACGCAGTATACCAGCAAAACGATTCATTCGCGGAATCTGTTAATAAAGCTCAAATTGTGATGACGATCACACATGTTAAAACCTATAATTAATTGCTACTAAAATATTAATGAATTGAAATGGTGTCTCTTTATGGCAATTAACAATACAGGCTCGCGACGATTACTCGTCACGCTAACAGCCCTTTTTGCAGCGCTTTGCGGGCTGTATCTACTCATTGGCGGAGGCTGGCTGGTCGCGATTGGCGGCTCCTGGTACTACCCTATCGCTGGCCTTGTGATGCTCGGCGTCGCTGGATGCTGTGGCGCAGTAAACGCGCCGCGCTTTGGCTATACGCAGCCCTGCTGCTCGGCACCATGATTTGGGGCGTCTGGGAAGTTGGTTTCGACTTCTGGGCGCTGACTCCGCGCAGCGATATTCTGGTCTTCTTCGGCATCTGGCTGATCCTGCCGTTTGTCTGGCGTCGCCTGGTCATTCCTGCCAGCGGCGCAGTTGCCGCACTGGTGGTGGCACTGCTGATTAGCGGTAGTATCCTGACCTGGGCCGGATTTAACGATCCGCAGGAAATCAACGGCACCTTAAGCGCCGATGCCACACCTGCGGAAGCTATCTCACCCGTTGCCGATCAGGACTGGCCTGCCTATGGTCGCAATCAGGAAGGTCAACGCTTTTCACCTCTGAAACAAATTAACGCCGATAACGTCCATAATCTGAAAGAAGCCTGGGTGTTCCGTACTGGCGATGTGAAGCAGCCGAACGATCCGGGCGAAATCACCAATGAAGTGACGCCGATTAAAGTGGGCGACACCCTTTACCTGTGTACCGCTCACCAGCGCCTGTTTGCTCTCGATGCCGCCAGCGGCAAAGAGAAATGGCATTACGATCCTGAGCTGAAAACCAACGAGTCCTTCCAGCATGTAACCTGTCGTGGCGTCTCTTATCATGAAGCAAAGCAGAAACGGCTTCGCCGGAAGTGATGGCGGATTGCCCGCGTCGTATCATTCTTCCGGTCAATGATGGTCGACTGATTGCGATTAACGCTGAAAACGGCAAACTGTGCGAAACCTTCGCCAATAAAGGCGTGCTCAATCTGCAAAGCAATATGCCAGACACCAAACCGGGTCTGTATGAACCGACTTCGCCACCGATTATCACCGATAAAACCATCGTGATGGCAGGTTCAGTTACCGATAACTTCTCAACCCGCGAAACGTCTGGCGTGATCCGTGGTTTTGATGTCAACACCGGGGAGCTGCTGTGGGCTTTTGATCCCGGCGCGAAAGATCCGAACGCAATCCCGTCTGACGAACACACCTTTACCTTTAACTCGCCAAACTCGTGGGCACCAGCGGCCTATGACGCGAAGCTGGATCTGGTGTATCTGCCGATGGGCGTGACCACGCCGGATATCTGGGGCGGTAACCGCACACCGGAACAGGAACGTTATGCCAGCTCGATTCTGGCGCTGAATGCCACTACCGGGAAACTGGCGTGGAGCTACCAGACCGTTCACCACGACCTGTGGGATATGATCTTCCGGCACAGCCGACGCTGGCGGACATCACCGTTAATGGTCAGAAAGTGCCAGTTATTTACGCTCCGGCGAAAACCGGCAACATTTTTGTGCTCGATCGTCGTAATGGCGAACTGGTGGTTCCGGCACCGGAAAAACCGGTTCCCCAAGGTGCTGCCAAAGGCGATTACGTTACCCCTACTCAACCATTCTCGGAACTGAGCTTCCGTCCGACGAAAGATTTGAGCGGTGCGGATATGTGGGGAGCCACCATGTTTGACCAACTGGTGTGCCGCGTGATGTTCCACCAGATGCGCTATGAAGGCATTTTCACCCCGCCATCTGAACAGGGTACGCTGGTCTTCCCGGGTAACCTGGGGATGTTCGAATGGGGCGGGATTTCCGTTGATCCAAATCGTGAAGTGGCGATTGCCAACCCAATGGCACTGCCGTTTGTTTCGAAACTGATCCCGCGTGGTCCAGGTAACCCGATGGAGCAGCCGAAAGATGCCAAAGGCACGGGTACGGAATCCGGCATTCAGCCACAGTACGGTGTACCGTATGGTGTCACGCTCAACCCGTTCCTCTCACCGTTTGGTCTGCCATGTAAACAGCCAGCATGGGGTTATATCTCGGCGCTGGATCTGAAAACCAATGAAGTGGTGTGGAAGAAACGTATTGGTACGCCGCAGGACAGTATGCCGTTCCCGATGCCTGTACCGGTGCCGTTCAATATGGGTATGCCGATGCTGGGCGGGCCAATCTCCACGGCGGGTAACGTGCTGTTTATCGCCGCTACGGCAGATAACTACCTGCGCGCTTACAACATGAGCAACGGTGAAAAACTGTGGCAGGGTCGTTTACCAGCGGGTGGTCAGCTACGCCAATGACCTATGAAGTGAATGGTAAGCAGTATGTGGTGATCTCCGCAGGCGGTCACGGTTCATTTGGTACGAAGATGGGCGACTATATTGTGGCTTATGCGCTGCCGGATGATGTGAAGTAAGACTTGCTCAGATTGCTGACAACGTGCGCGTTGTTCATGCGGATGCGGCGTGAACGCCTTATCCAGCCTACAAAATTGTGCAAAATCAATGGATTGCACAGCTAGCGTAGGCTGATAAGCGTAGCGCATCAGGCAGATTTGCGTTTGTCATCAGTTTAATGCCCGGAGAGATCCGGGCATATTTCCGAATACGGTCTTTTTATACCGTAAACCCTAACATCATCCCCGTATCTTCATGCTCCAGCAGATGGCAGTGCGCCATATAAGCATGTTCTTTCGGTGCATCGTGATTAAACTTCACCAGCACTTCGCTGACATTACCTTCTACCTTAACGGTATCTTTCCAGCCCGCGCGATGAGCCGCTGGCGGTTTGCCATTTTCTGACAAGATACGGAACTGCGTGCCGTGGATATGGAACGGATGCAGCATCATGTCGCCCACGCCAGAGATAACCCAACGTTCGTATTGCCCTTTCGCCGCCGCAAACATCGGCTTGTTCATATCAAACGCCTGACCGTTGATTTTGTTGGCATGGTGGAAATCGAACTTCCCGCCGTGGTTCATATGATTCATATTGCCGTGCCCCATATGGCCCATCATCTGGCTGTGATCCATCCCGGCCATCGCCTGATCGCCATATTTCTCCATTAGCATCTGCATCCCCATCATATCGAGCATCGGGTCCATAGAGAGTTGCAGCTTGCGTACCGTCAGCCCTTCCAGCGAAGGTAACGCAGGCAGGCTACTTAATGTGTCTGGCAAAGCACCGGAGGCACTAATAGCAATCGGCTGAATCCGCATTACCGGATGCGGCTTATCAAAAGGCGCAATCGCCATTCCCATCTGGCTGACCGGTAGCGTCACCAGGTCAAAGGGTTTGTTATCGTTAACCTCCACCAGCACTTCAAAACGCTCGCCCATCAGCACCGGCAGTTCGCTCACCTTCACTGGTTCAGGTAGCAGACCACCGTCGCTGGCAATCACATACAGCGGGCGATTGTCGCTGGTGGCGAAATTGAGCGAACGGGCATTACAGCCATTGAGCAAACGCAGGCGCAGCCAACCACGCGGGGCAGCGTGTTGCGGGTAGATTGCACCGTTGGTCAGCAACGTATCGCCAAACCAGCCCACGGCGGCGGTCATCACATCCAGTTGATAATCAATCTGCCCGTCGGCGCTAAATTTCTTATCCTGAACGATCACCGGAACATCATCGATACCCCACTGTTTTGGCAGCATTAATTTCAGGATCTCGTCATCTTCAATCACCACCAGCCAGCCAGCCCCATCGCCACCTGTCGCCCGGTTTTGCCGTGCTGATGCGGATGGAACCAGCAGGTAGCGGCAGGTTGATCAACGTTCAACGTCACCGAGCGCTTGCCACCTGGCGGAATAATTCCCTGCGGGCCGCCGTCGACTTCACCCGGTACTTCCAGCCCGTGCCAGTGCAACGTTGTCTCTTCCGTCAGTTGGTTGTAGATATCAACCGTTACCGCTTTGCCGCGCTGTAATTTCACCGCCGGCCCCAGCAGATTGCCGTTATAGCCCCAGGTAGTTGCAGTTTTCCCGCCAAAGGTGGACTGGCCTGCGCCAATAGTTAACTGAATGCGATTACGGGCATCGGTCGTGAGCAAATCAGGGATCGGTAACGTTGGGCGTTCTGCCGCAAATACTGCGCGGCTCCACAGCGGCAAAGCCGAAGCCACACCCAGCGCGACGGAATATTTTAAGAAATCACGACGTTGCATAGTTATTTCCTTATTCTTAAGCAGGCGAAACAAAATCAAACGTTGAGCATAGTCCTTCCCCTTACGGAAGTCAAGTCGCAGACACAATTTAATCGACAATAATGGTCGTCGCCTCGCTCGCAGTGTGCTAACGTTTATCTTCTTTAAGCCCCTGGTAGAAGCAATGAAGACGTTTTTCAGAACAGTGTTATTCGGCAGCCTGATGGCCGTCTGCGCAAACAGTTACGCGCTCAGCGAGTCTGAAGCCGAAGATATGGCCGATTTAACGGCAGTTTTTGTCTTTCTGAAGAACGATTGTGGTTACCAGAACTTACCTAACGGGCAAATTCGTCGCGCACTGGTCTTTTTCGCTCAGCAAAACCAGTGGGACCTCAGTAATTACGACACCTTCGACATGAAAGCCCTCGGTGAAGACAGCTACCGCGATCTCAGCGGCATTGGCATTCCCGTCGCTAAAAAATGCAAAGCCCTGGCCCGCGATTCCTTAAGCCTGCTTGCCTACGTCAAATAATCCCTGATACCTTTTTGTAGAAATATTGACCGTGCATCCGCGGTCAATGTTAGCTATTATGTTGCGCCCTTTTTTTTACGGGTGTTAACAAAGGAGGTATCAACCATGGCCGAAAAAAAACAGTGGCATGAAACGCTACACGACCAGTTTGGGCAGTACTTTGCGGTAGATAACGTTCTGTATCATGAAAAGACCGATCACCAGGATCTGATCATTTTTGAGAACGCTGCATTTGGTCGCGTAATGGCGCTGGATGGCGTAGTACAAACCACCGAGCGCGACGAGTTTATCTATCATGAGATGATGACCCATGTTCCGCTACTGGCCCATGGTCACGCGAAACATGTGCTGATTATCGGCGGCGGCGACGGTGCCATGCTGCGTGAAGTAACCCGACATAAAAACGTTGAGTCAATCACGATGGTGGAAATCGATGCGGGTGTCGTATCGTTCTGCCGTCAGTATCTACCCAACCATAACGCCGGTAGCTACGACGATCCGCGCTTTAAGCTGGTGATCGACGATGGCGTCAATTTCGTTAATCAAACCAGCCAGACCTTTGATGTCATTATCTCCGACTGCACCGATCCTATCGGTCCCGGCGAAAGCCTTTTCACTTCGGCATTTTATGAAGCTGCAAACGTTGCCTGAATCCTGGCGGTATCTTCGTCGCACAAAACGGCGTCTGCTTTTTACAGCAGGAAGAAGCCATCGACAGCCATCGCAAACTCAGCCATTACTTCAGCGACGTTGGCTTTTATCAGGCGGCGATCCCGACCTATTACGGCGGTATCATGACTTTTGCATGGGCGACAGATAACGACGCCTTACGCCATCTCTCAACCGAAATTATTCAGGCGCGTTTTCTCGCCTCTGGCCTGAAATGCCGTTATTACAATCCGGCAATCCATACGGCAGCTTTTGCCTTACCTCAGTATCTGCAAGACGCACTGGCTTCACAGCCGTCCTAAGGAGAAGATAAGAAATTGAAAAAACTGAAACTGCATGGCTTTAATAATCTGACCAAAAGTCTGAGTTTTTGTATTTACGATATCTGCTACGCCAAAACTGCCGAAGAGCGCGACGGTTATATTGCTTATATCGATGAACTCTATAATGCCAACCGTCTGACCGAAATCCTGTCAGAAACCTGTTCCATTATCGGGGCTAATATTCTTAACATCGCCCGCCAGGATTACGAACCACAGGTGCCAGCGTCACTATTCTGGTGAGTGAAGAACCGGTTGACCCGAAACTCATCGACAAAACAGAACACCCCGGCCCACTGCCAGAAACGGTCGTTGCCCATCTTGATAAAAGTCATATTTGCGTACATACCTACCCGGAAAGTCATCCTGAAGGCGGTTTATGTACCTTCCGCGCCGATATTGAAGTCTCTACCTGCGGCGTGATTTCTCCGCTGAAGGCGCTGAATTACCTGATCCACCAGCTTGAGTCCGATATCGTAACCATTGATTATCGCGTGCGCGGTTTTACCCGCGACATTAAGGGTATGAAGCACTTTATCGACCATGAGATTAATTCGATTCAGAACTTTATGTCTGACGATATGAAGGCGCTGTATGACATGGTGGATGTGAACGTCTATCAGGAAAATATCTTCCATACCAAGATGTTGCTTAAAGAGTTCGACCTTAAGCACTACATGTTCCACACCAAACCGGAAGACTTAACCGACAGCGAGCGCCAGGAAATTACCGCTGCGCTGTGGAAAGAAATGCGCGAGATTTATTACGGGCGCAATATGCCAGCTGTTTAACGGCTCTGGCGGAGCTCCAGGCTCCGCCAGATTTATTTACTTCTGCTGCACGAAATTGCGGTAAGCCGCCACGACCTGCAGAAAATCCTCAACGCCGCATAGCGACAGGCTTTCTTCGTCGTAGTAGTTCATCCCCTCTTCCATTTCATCGCCAGCGAATTCCAGTTGATTGGCGCGAACCATCACCTCTTCACCGTCCATCCACAGGTGTATTCATGCCCTGCCCGTTGCCAGGACCGTTCGCTACCTTTCAGTGCGTGCGCTGCTTGTTCCACTTCATCAAGCAAGGCCAGGTTTTCTTTCACCTCTTCATTAAACCAGTGCCCGACCACTTCATGCCCCATGGACATACGCACCTTTACCACTCCGGTAATATCGCGCAGAAATTCGTAATCCATAGTGTGTTCCTCTGCTCCCGGCAATGCGCCGAAATCGCATTGCGCCATTGATGTAATTATCGCAGCCTTACCGGAGAAAAACAGCGGAACGGCGATGGTTTAGAAATAAAAAATGCCCGGGAATCTCATTCACCGGGCATTGTGTCGTTTATGCGCAGCGCGTGCGCTTACTTATTACACCGCAGTCTGGAAAATCACCCCATCGGCTTTTTCGGTGTACTGAGAAAGCTGGTTGAAGTTCAGATAACGATAAGTATCAACGGCAGTTTTATCTACTTGCGCAACGTAGGTCTGGTACTCTTCCGGCGTCGGCAGTTTGCCAATCAGCGCCGCAACAGCAGCCAGTTCCGCAGAAGCCAGGAAGACATTCGCGCCAGTACCCAGACGGTTCGGGAAGTTACGGGTAGAGGTGGAAACCACCGTTGCACCGTCCGCCACACGCGCCTGGTTACCCATACACAGGGAACAGCCAGGGATCTCGATACGCGCACCACTCTTACCGAAGACGCTGTAGTAGCCTTCTTCGGTCAACTGTGCGGCGTCCATACGGGTTGGCGGTGCCACCCACAGGCGGGTCGGCAACTGACCTTTATGCGCATCCAGCAGTTTACCCGCAGCACGGAAGTGACCGATGTTGGTCATGCAGGAACCGATAAACACTTCGTCGATCTTCTCACCCTGTACCGCAGACAGCGGACGCGCGTCATCCGGGTCGTTCGGAGCACACAGGATTGGCTCTTTAATATCCGCCAGATCGATGTCGATCACTGCCGCGTATTCCGCATCTGCATCGGCTTCCAGCAGCTCAGGATTCGCCAGCCATTTTTCCATGCCCTGAATACGACGTTCCAGGGTACGACGATCGCCGTAACCTTCCGCGATCATCCACTTCAGCAGGACGATGTTAGAGTTCAGGTATTCGATGATCGGTTCTTTGTTCAGCTTGATGGTACAACCGGCAGCAGAACGCTCGGCGGACGCATCGGTCAGCTCAAAGGCCTGCTCAACTTTCAGATCCGGCAGACCTTCAATTTCGAGGATGCGGCCAGAGAAGATGTTTTTCTTGCCTTTCTTCTCAACGGTCAGCAGACCTTGTTTGATCGCATACAGCGGAATGGCGTGTACCAGATCGCGCAGGGTGATGCCCGGCTGCATTTTGCCTTTGAAGCGCACCAGAACGGATTCCGGCATATCCAGCGGCATTACGCCAGTTGCGGCAGCAAACGCCACCAGACCAGAACCCGCCGGGAAAGAGATACCGATCGGGAAACGGGTATGGGAGTCACCACCGGTACCGACGGTATCCGGCAGCAGCATACGGTTCAGCCAGGAGTGGATTACGCCGTCCCCCGGACGCAGCGACACACCGCCACGGTTCATAATGAAGTCCGGCAGCGTGTGGTGCGTGTTCACGTCAACTGGCTTCGGATACGCCGCGGTGTGGCAGAAAGACTGCATCACCAGGTCAGCCGAGAAGCCAGGCACGCCAGGTCTTTCAGTTCATCACGGGTCATCGGGCCTGTGGTGTCCTGAGAGCCTACAGAAGTCATTTTCGGTTCACAGTACGCGCCGGACGAATGCCTTTCACGCCACAGGCACGGCCTACCATTTTTGCGCCAGCGAGAAGCCGCGATCGCTCTCAGCGACATCTTTCGCCTGACGGAACACATCACTGTGCGGCAGACCAAGTGCTTCACGCGCTTTGGTGGTCAGGCCACGCCCGATAATCAGCGGAATACGGCCGCCAGCACGCACTTCATCAATCAGCACGTCGGTTTTCAGTTCGAAGGTCGCCAGCAGTTCGCCGGTTTCGTGGTTACGCACTTCACCTTTGTACGGGTAAACGTCAATTACGTCGCCCATGTTCAGGTTAGAGACGTCGACTTCGATTGGCAGTGCACCTGCGTCTTCCATTGTGTTAAAGAAGATTGGTGCAATTTTACCGCCGAGGCACAAACCACCGCCGCGTTTGTTCGGCACATGTGGAATATCATCACCCATAAACCACAGTACGGAGTTCGTGGCGGATTTACGCGATGAACCCGTACCCACAACGTCACCGACGTACGCCAGCGGGAAACCTTTCTGTTGCAGAGCTCGATTTGCTTGATCGGACCAACAACACCTGGCTGGTCTGGCTCGATGCCTTCACGGGCGTTTTCAGCATCGCCAGCGCGTGCAGTGGGATATCCGGGCGTGACCACGCATCCGGTGCCGGAGAGAGGTCATCGGTGTTGGTTTCGCCAGTGACTTTGAAGACGGTAACGGTCAGTTTTTCAGCCAGCGCCGGGCGATTCAGGAACCATTCGGCATCCGCCCAGGACTGCATTACCTGCTTCGCATATTCGTTGCCTGCTTTCGCTTTCTCTTCTACGTCATAGAAGTTATCGAACATCAGCAGTGTGTGAGAAAGTGCTTTGGCAGCGATCGGTGCCAGTTTGGCATCATCCAGCGCGTCGATCAGCGGATGAATGTTGTAACCACCCTGCATGGTGCCCAGCAGTTCGATGGCTTTTTCCGGAGTCAGCAGAGGGGATTTGGCTTCGCCTTTAGCGATAGCAGCCAGGAAGCCTGCTTTGACATAGGCGGCTTCATCGACGCCTGGGGGAACACGGTTGGTTAACAGATCTAACAGGAATTCTTCTTCGCCCGCGGGCGGGTTTTTCAGCAGCTCTACAAGTGCGGCCATTTGGTTTGCATCCAGGGGTTTGGGCGCAATCCCCTCAGCGGCACGCTCAGCTACGTGCTTACGGTATTCTTCTAGCACGACGGTTCTCCTCGCTCTCATTGTCATAGTGCGGCAGGCGATTCTCTTCACGCTCCTGTGAGACAGCAGTTTGTAGGGTAAATGCCCAGTACCGCAACGGGCAGAATAGCAGGATTTTGACGAGGTGTTAATCTGTTTACAAAAAAGCAACATAAAAAAGTGGCTGAATCGTTAAGGATGGTCTAGAGATTGTTTCCCTCCGTAAAAACTTCGTTAATTCGCATGGTGATAATCACCTTTCTCAACGAATCCCAAGATTAGTCAAAATTTAAACTACCGCCTCTTTATACTCGGATTCACAGCACCTGCGGGTGGCAGTTCGCCGACCATTGCGATTTCCTTGAGATCCGAATTATGAAAATGACTTTGCCGTTTAAACCCCATGTGCTGGCGCTAATTTGCAGTGCCGGGCTTTGTGCCGCCTCTACCGGGCTATATATAAAAAGCCGCACAGTGGAAGCGCCTGTGGAACCGCAATCGACACAACTGGCTGTGTCTGACGCTGCCGCGGTTACGCTTCCTGCAACGGTTTCCGCACCTCCCGTAACACCCGCCGTCGTTAAATCCGCATTCAGCACTGCACAAATAGATCAATGGGTCGCGCCCGTCGCGCTATACCCCGACTCTCTGCTTTCACAAGTGTTAATGGCATCAACTATCCGGCAAACGTTGCTCAAGCAGTGCAATGGTCGCACGATAATCCACTTAAACAAGGCGATGCTGCTATTCAGGCGGTATCTGACCAGCCGTGGGACGCTAGCGTCAAATCACTGGTGGCCTTTCCACAATTGATGGCGTTGATGGGCGAAAACCCGCAATGGGTGCAAAACCTGGGCGATGCTTTTCTGGCGCAGCCGCAGGACGTGATGGACTCGGTACAGCGATTGCGGCAACTGGCGCAACAAACCGGCTCGCTGAAGTCATCAACCGAACAGAAAGTTATTACCACAACGAAGAAAGCTGTACCGGTAAAACAGACAGTCACGGCTCCCGTCATACCATCCAATACCGTTTCAACTGCCACCCCTGTCATTACAGAGCCGGCAACAACCGTCATTTCCATTGAGCCCGGCAATCCTGATGTGGTCTATATTCCCAACTACAACCCAACCGTGGTTTACGGGAACTGGGCCAATACTGCGTATCCGCCGGTTTATCTGCCACCACCAGCCGGAGAACCGTTTGTTGACAGCTTTGTACGCGGATTCGGCTATAGCATGGGCGTTGCTACCACGTACGCACTATTCAGCAGCATCGACTGGGACGACGACGATCATGACCATCATCATCATGACAATGATGATTATCATCACCACGATGGCGGTCATCGTGACGGTAATGGCTGGCAACACAACGGCGACAACATCAATATCGACGTCAACAATTTCAACCGTATCACCGGTGAGCATCTTACTGATAAGAATATGGCATGGCGGCACAATCCAAACTACCGTAATGGTGTGCCCTATCATGATCAGGATATGGCAAAGCGGTTTCATCAAACCGATGTCAACGGCGGAATGAGCGCCACGCAATTACCTGCCCCAACGCGCGACAGCCAGCGTCAGGCGGCAGCAAATCAGTTTCAGCAACGAACACACGCCGCACCAGTCATTACACGAGATACCCAACGTCAGGCAGCGCACAGCGGTTTAATGAAGCTGAACACTATGGAGCTATGACGACTTCCGCGACTTCAGCCGTCGCCAGCCACTGACCCAGCAACAAAAGGACGCCGCTCGTCAGCGTTATCAGTCCGCCTCGCCTGAGCAGCGCCAGGCGGTTCGCGAGAAAATGCAGACTAACCCGCAGAACCAGCAGCGAAGAGACGCAGCGCGTGAGCGTATTCAGTCCGCATCACCAGAGCAGCGCCAGGTGTTTAAGGAAAAAGTACAGCAGCGCCCACTGAATCAACAGCAACGTGATAACGCCCGCCAGCGTGTTCAATCGGCATCACCTGAACAACGTCAGGTTTTTCGGGAGAAAGTTCAGGAGAGCCGCCCACAACGTCTAAACGACAGTAACCATACTGTCAAGCTGAATAACGAGCAACGGTCAGCAGTACGCGAACGTCTCTCTGAACGTGGAGCAAGAAGACTGGAAAGGTAAATTGCAGACGTAAAAAAAGCGGCGTGGTTAGCCGCTTTTTTAATTGCCGGATGTTCCGGCAAACGAAAAATTACTTCTTCTTCGCTTTCGGGTTCGGCAGGTCGGTAATGCTACCTTCGAACACTTCTGCCGCCAGGCCCACAGACTCGTGCAGAGTCGGGTGCGCGTGGATGGTCAGTGCGATGTCTTCAGCATCACAACCCATTTCGATTGCCAGGCCGATTTCACCCAGCAGCTCGCCGCCGTTAGTACCGACAATCGCACCACCGATCACACGGTGAGATTCTTTGTCGAAAATCAGCTTGGTCATACCGTCTGCGCAGTCGGAAGCGATAGCACGACCAGAAGCAGCCCACGGGAAGGTGGCGGTTTCATAGCTGATGCCTTTCTCTTTCGCTTCTTTCTCAGTCAGACCCACCCATGCAACTTCTGGTTCGGTATAGGCGATGGACGGGATAACTTTCGGATCGAAGTAGTGTTTCTTACCGGCGATAACTTCAGCGGCAACGTGACCTTCGTGAACACCTTTGTGTGCCAGCATCGGTTGACCGACGATATCGCCGATAGCAAAGATGTGCGGTACGTTGGTACGCAGCTGTTTGTCAACGCGGATGAAACCACGGTCGTCAACTTCCACGCCAGCTTTGCCTGCGTCGAGGTTTTTACCGTTCGGCACACGACCAATCGCTACCAGCACGGCGTCGTAACGCTGCGGTTCAGCGGGTGCTTTTTTGCCTTCCATCGTCACATAAATACCGTCTTCTTTCGCTTCAACGGCGGTAACTTTGGTTTCCAGCATCAGGTTGAATTTCTTGCTGATACGCTTGGTAAAGACTTTAACGATGTCTTTGTCAGCTGCCGGGATAACCTGGTCGAACATTTCAACCACGTCAATCTGTGAACCCAGCGCGTGGTATACGGTGCCCATTTCCAGACCGATGATACCGCCACCCATTACCAGCAGGCGTTCTGGTACTTCTTTCAGTTCCAGCGCGTCAGTGGAGTCCCAGATACGCGGATCTTCATGCGGAATAAACGGCAGTTGGATCGGGCGAGAACCCGCTGCAATGATCGCGTTGTCGAAGTTGATCACGGTTTTACCGTTCTCACCTTCAACTTCCAGGGTGTTAGCCCCGGTGAATTTACCCAGACCGTTGACCACTTTGACTTTGCGGCCTTTCGCCATACCAGCCAGACCACCGGTCAGCTGATTGATCACTTTCTCTTTCCAGGTACGAATCTTGTCGATATCGGTTTTCGGTTCGCCGAAGACGATACCATGTTCAGCCAGCGCTTTGGCTTCTTCGATAACTTTTGCTACGTGCAGCAGTGCTTTAGAAGGGATACAGCCGACGTTCAGGCAAACACCGCCAAGGGTGTTGTAACGTTCTACGATTACGGTTTCCAGACCTAAATCAGCGCAACGGAAGGCAGCGGAGTAACCTGCGGGGCCTGCCCCAAGTACCACGACCTGAGTTTTGATTTCAGTACTCATCATGACCTCTATATATTTATCTCCGGCGGTCATACCCGTCGTCTTTCAGGCCGCAGCGGCGTTAGCTTCACGCCCTCACCCCAGTCACTTACTTATGTAAGCTCCTGGGGATTCTGGCGCTTGCTACCTTGCTGCACCCAGAAATCCATAGGGTATGTGAAGTAATACCCTAACCACCACCGGGTCGTTCTATCCGTCGGTATTTTACAAAATTGTTAACAATTTTTAAACAACAAACGGCAACCGATTTGTCTATTCGCTAATAACCTCAATACATTCATGAGATTACCAGAAAAAAAGCCGGCCGTTGGGCCGGCTCTTTTACTTACATCACCAGACGGCGAATGTCAGACAGCGTGTTGTTAATGATGGTAATGAAACGGGCACCATCAGCACCGTCGATCACGCGGTGGTCGAAGGAGAGAGAAATCGGCAGCATCAGACGCGGCACGAACTCTTTACCATTCCACACCGGCTCCATCGCGGACTTGGAAACGCCGAGGATAGCCACTTCCGGCGCGTTCACAATCGGCGCGAAGTGGGTAGTACCCAGGCCGCCGATGCTGGAGATGGTGAAGCAACCGCCCTGCATTTCGCCCGCAGTCAGCTTACCGTCACGCGCTTTCTTAGAAATAGTCATCAGCTCGCGAGACAGCTCGATGATGCCTTTCTTGTTGACGTCTTTGAATACCGGAACAACCAGACCGTTCGGGGTATCCACCGCCACACCGATGTTGATGTATTTCTTCAGGGTCAGACGCTGACCGTCTTCCGACAGCGAACTATTGAAGCGAGGCATCTGCTCAAGAGCTGCAGCAACGGCTTTCATGATGAAGACAACCGGGGTGATCTTCACATCCAGCTTACGTTTCGCCGCTTCTTCGTTCTGCTGTTTACGGAACGCTTCCAACTCGGTGATATCGGTTTTGTCGAAGTGAGTAACATGCGGGATCATCACCCAGTTACGGCTCAGGTTCGCACCAGAGATTTTCTGGATGCGGCCCAGTTCCACTTCTTCGATTTCACCAAACTTGCTGAAGTCCACCTTCGGCCACGGCAGCATGCCAGGGATACCACCGCCAGTCGCTGCCGGAGCTGCTTCTGCACGTTTGATAGCTTCTTTCACGTAAGCCTGAACGTCTTCGCGCAGGATACGACCTTTACGGCCAGTGCCTTCACTTTCGCAAGGTTAACACCAAACTCGCGTGCCAGACGGCGGATCAGCGGAGTCGCGTGAACATAAGCGTCGTTTTCAGCAAATTCAGATTTGCCTTCCGCTTTCGCAGCTGGTGCTGCTGCCGGGGCTTCAGCTTTTGCTGCCGGTGCCGGCGCTGCCGCTTCCTGTTTCGCAGGAGCTGCCGCAGGCGCTGCGCCTTCAACTTCGAAGATCATAATCAGCGAGCCAGTTTTCACTTTATCGCCAACGTTGACTTTCAGTTCCTTCACGACGCCTGCAAACGGCGCCGGAACTTCCATAGAAGCTTTGTCGCCTTCTACGGTGATCAGTGACTGTTCAGCGGCAACTTTGTCGCCCACTTTCACCATCACTTCAGTCACTTCAACTTCGTCACCGCCGATATCCGGAACGTTAACTTCTTTCACGCCAGCCGCTGGTGCAGGGGCCGCTGCCGGAGCTGCTTCCTGTTTAGCGGCCGGAGCTGCCGCGCCTGCTTCACCCGCGACTTCGAAGACCATAATCAGCGAGCCGGTAGACACTTTGTCACCCACGTTCACTTTGATCTCTTTCACGGTGCCAGCAAACGGAGCCGGAACTTCCATAGAAGCCTTGTCGCCTTCTACGGTGATCAGCGACTGTTCAGCTTCAACTTTATCGCCAACTTTCACCAGTATTTCGGTCACTTCAACTTCGTCGCTGCCGATATCCGGAACGTTAACGTCTTTTGCCGCCGCAGCCGCTGGTGCTGCTGCCGGAGCTGCTTCTTTCTTCTCTTCTGCCTGAGCAGGTGCAGCGTCTGCTGCACCGTCGGCGGAATCGAAAATCATAATCAGTGCGCCGGTCTGGGTTTTATCGCCAACAGAGACTTTGATCTCTTTAACGATACCCGCCTGCGGAGACGGAACTTCCATAGAGGCTTTGTCGCCTTCTACGGTGATCAGCGACTGTTCGGCTTCAACTTTGTCGCCCACTTTGACCAGGATCTCGGTGATTTCAACTTCATCAGCCCGATGTCCGGTACTTTGATTTCGATAGCCATTATTCTTTTACCTCTTACGCCAGACGCGGGTTAACTTTATCTGCATCGATGTTGAATTTGGCGATTGCGTCAGCAACCACTTTCTTATCGATTTCGCCACGTTTAGCCAGTTCGCCCAGCGCCGCAACCACGACATAAGAAGCATCAACTTCGAAGTGGTGACGCAGGTTCTCACGCTGTCGGAACGACCGAAGCCATCAGTACCAGTACGCGGTAGTCGTCAGCCGGTACGTAAGTACGGACCTGCTCAGCGAACAGTTTCATATAGTCGGTAGATGCCACTGCCGGAGCGTCGTTCATCACCTGAGCGATATACGGAACGCGCGGAGTTTCCAGCGGGTGCAGCATGTTCCAGCGTTCACAATCCTGACCATCACGCGCCAGCTCGGTGAAGGAGGTCACGCTATAAACGTCAGAACCTACGCCGTAATCTTTCGCCAGGATCTCAGCTGCTTCACGGACGTGACGCAGGATAGAACCGGAGCCGAGCAGCTGAACTTTACCTTTGCTACCTTCAATAGTTTCGAGTTTGTAGATACCTTTACGGATACCTTCCTCAGCACCTTCCGGCATTGCCGGCATGTGGTAGTTTTCGTTCAGCGTAGTGATGTAGTAGTAAACGTTCTCTTGTTTTTCACCGTACATACGCTCCAGACCGTCATGCATGATGACAGCAACTTCGTAAGCGTAAGCCGGGTCGTAAGAGATACAGTTCGGGATAGTCAGCGACTGAATGTGGCTGTGACCATCTTCGTGCTGCAGACCTTCGCCGTTCAGGGTGGTACGACCGGAAGTACCGCCGATCAGGAAGCCACGCGCTTGCTGGTCGCCAGCCGCCCAGCACAGATCGCCAATACGCTGGAAGCCGAACATCGAGTAATAGATGTAGAACGGGATCATCGGCAGATTGTTGGTGCTGTAAGAGGTCGCCGCTGCCAGCCAGGAACAACCTGCGCCCAGCTCGTTGATCCCTTCCTGCAGAATCTGACCTTTCTCGTCTTCTTTATAGTAAGCAACCTGCTCGCGGTCCTGCGGGGTGTACTGCTGACCGTTCGGGCTGTAAATACCAATCTGACGGAACAGACCTTCCATACCGAAAGTACGCGCTTCGTCGGCGATGATCGGTACCAGACGATCTTTGATCGACTTGTTCTTCAGCATCACGTTCAGAGCACGAACGAAAGCGATAGTGGTAGAGATCTCTTTGCTCTGCTCTTCCAACAGCGCGCCGAAGTCTTGCAGGCTCGGCAGCTCAAGCTTCTCGGTGAAGTTCGGCTGACGGCTTGGCAGATAACCGTGCAGTTTCTGACGCTGAGCGTGCAGATAGGTATGCTCTTCAGAACCTTCCGGGAAGGTGATGTACGGCAGTTTTTCGATATCTGCATCAGACACCGGCACATTGAAACGGTCGCGGATGTGACGCACGCCGTCCATGTTCATTTTCTTAACCTGGTGCGCGATGTTTTTACCTTCAGCCGCGTCGCCCATGCCGTAACCTTTAATGGTATGAGCAAGGATTACTGTCGCTTTGCCTTTGGTTTCCTGCGCTTTCTTGAATGCAGCGTAGATTTTCTTCGGATCGTGACCACCACGGTTCAGTGCCAGATCTGCTCGTCAGTCCAGTCTGCAACCAGTGCTGCGGTTTCAGGATATTTACCGAAGAAGTGTTCACGAACGTACGCACCATCTTTCGATTTGAAGGTCTGGTAGTCGCCGTCAACGGTTTCGTTCATCAGCTGGATCAGTTTACCGCTGGTATCTTTACGCAGCAGTTCATCCCAACGGCTACCCCACATCACTTTGATCACGTTCCAGCCAGCACCTTCGAAGATGCCTTCCAGTTCGTTGATGATCTTGCCGTTACCGGTGACCGGGCCGTCAAGACGCTGCAGGTTACAGTTGATAACGAAGACCAGGTTATCCAGTTTTTCACGGGTAGCGATGGTGATCGCACCTTTGGATTCCGGTTCGTCCATTTCACCGTCGCCGAGGAACGCGTAAACGGTCTGTTTAGAGGTATCTTTCAGGCCACGGTGTTCCAGATATTTCAGGAATTTAGCCTGGTAAATAGCACCAATCGGACCCAGACCCATAGATACGGTCGGGAACTGCCAGAATTCCGGCATCAGTTTCGGGTGCGGATAGGAAGAGAGGCCATTGCCGTGAACTTCCTGACGGAAGTTATCCAGCTGCTCCTGAGTCAGACGACCTTCCAGGAAAGCACGAGCGTACACGCCCGGGGAGATGTGGCCCTGGAAGTAAACCAGGTCGCCGCCATCCTGCTCGTTGCGTGCACGGAAGAAGTGGTTAAAGCACACATCATAAATGGTTGCGGAAGACTGGAAGGACGCCATGTGGCCGCCCAGTTCGAGATCTTTTTTCGACGCACGCAGCACCGTCATGATGGCGTTCCAGCGGATAGCTGAACGAATACGGCGTTCCAGTTCCAGATTACCCGGATACTCCGGTTGTTCTTCAACGGGGATGGTGTTGATGTAGTTGCTGATACCGGTGCCTGCGGCTACGTTGACACCGCCTTTGCGGGCTTCAGCAAGCAGTTGGTCGATCAGATACTGAGCACGCTCAACACCTTCTTCACGGATGACCGATTCGATCGCCTGGAGCCAGTCGCGAGTTTCGATCGGATCCACGTCATTTGGGAAACGTTCTGACATGGGTTATTCCTTATCTATCTAATAACGTTGAGTTTCTGGAACCTGTCCCATTGAACTCTCGCCGGAAAGCTCAATAAGACAGGTTCTACGTTTAGTTGCCGCGCTTTTATATGCGCTTGATTTACAACATCTTCTGGATAATTTTTACCAGAAAAATCACTAATTCTTTCGTTGCTCCAGACGACGCAGAGAACGCTCACGGCGGCTCTCTTCACGACTTCTGTCGAGCAAAATTTCTTCGATAAAAGCCAGATGGCGATGCGATGCTTCGCGCGCTTCTTCCGGCTTACCGGCCATAATCGCTTCAAATATGCGGGTGCGGTGACTACTCACCAGCGGCAGCATCTCGCGACGCGAATAGAGCAATTCGAAGTTCTGGCGGACATTCTGGGCCAACATCGGCTCCATACACCTTAGCAGATGAAGCAGAACCACATTGTGGGCCGCTTCAGTGACAGCAATCTGATACTGGAGTACGGCGTTTGATTCCGCGTCCAGATCGCCAGACTGCTGCGCCAGTTCTATGGCGTGATGGAGTTCACGGATGCGTTCCTTGTCTTCATCGGTACTACGCAGCGCGGCGTAATAAGCGGCGATACCTTCCAGGGCGTGTCGTGTTTCGAGCAAGTCATACTGTGACTCAGGATGGTCGGAGAGCAGCTCCACCAGCGGATCGCTGAAGCTTTGCCATAGGCTGCTCTGGACAAAAGTGCCGCCACCCTGGCGACGAAGCAACAAGCCCTTCGCTTCGAGACGTTGAATCGCCTCACGCAAGGAGGGACGGGAGACGTCAAACTGTTTTGCCAGTTCGCGTTCCGGTGGGAGTTTTTCGCCCGGGCGGAGAGTGCCTTCGAGGATCAAAAACTCCAGTTGCTGCTCAATCACATCGGAGAGTTTTGGTTGGCGGATTTTGCTGTAGGCCATGAGTTCCTGTCTTAAGCCACTTGCCGAAGTCAATTGGTCTTACCAATTTCATGTCTGTGACGCTAAAGTAACAAAGTATTCACCTTATGTCCATACAGGTTTTGATTGAAATCATGAAACTGTGCACATTTTAACAACTTGACATATATAACGTTTCAAAGTTGTAACTATGCACAAATGTAGACTTTACGTAGGAAAGGAGTTTTTTAACGATTATTAAACTATAAAAATCCGAATTGAACCGATTCACTTACCAATTTTGTGATTTTTAATTCAATTAAAACGAATTTAAATTCATTCTACATATTGAGAGGGGTTGAGGCTGAGCTTTACAAACGGTTTCTTTTTAAGCAACTCATCTTCAACCATGCATAAAGCGGGTGCATTCGCTGCCGCATACCATTATTCTTGATCTGACGGAAGTCTTTTTTGTAACAATTCAAACTTCTTTGATGTAAACAAATTAATACAACAAACGGAATTGCAAACTTACACACGCATCACTGCGTAGATCAAAAAAACAACCACCGCACGAGGTTTCATGATGGAAGGTCAACAGCACGGCGAGCAGCTAAAGCGCGGCCTTAAAAACCGCCATATTCAGCTTATCGCGCTGGGTGGCGCGATAGGGACCGGGTTATTCCTGGGTAGCGCCTCCGTAATACAGTCCGCAGGGCCAGGGATTATCCTGGGTTACGCCATTGCTGGTTTTATCGCCTTTCTGATCATGCGTCAGCTGGGTGAAATGGTGGTCGAAGAACCTGTCGCAGGCTCCTTTAGCCACTTTGCTTATAAATACTGGGGCAGTTTTGCCGGTTTCGCCTCTGGCTGGAACTACTGGGTACTGTACGTTTTAGTTGCCATGGCAGAGCTGACTGCCGTGGGTAAATACATTCAGTTCTGGTATCCGGAAATCCCAACCTGGGTTTCTGCCGCCGTATTCTTTGTGGTGATTAACGCCATCAACCTGACCAACGTTAAGTGTTTGGCGAGATGGAGTTCTGGTTTGCCATTATCAAAGTTATTGCGGTAGTAGCGATGATCATCTTCGGCGGCTGGCTGCTGTTCAGTGGCAACGGCGGCCCGCAGGCGAGCGTTAGCAACCTGTGGGATCAGGGTGGTTTCCTGCCGCACGGCTTCACCGGACTGGTGATGATGATGGCGATTATCATGTTCTCGTTCGGTGGTCTGGAACTGGTGGGGATCACCGCAGCAGAAGCTGATAACCCGGAGCAAAGTATACCGAAAGCAACTAACCAGGTTATCTACCGCATCCTGATTTTCTATATTGGTTCGTTAGCCGTTCTGCTCTCACTGATGCCGTGGACCCGCGTTACCGCCGATACCAGTCCGTTTGTGCTGATCTTCCACGAGTTAGGCGATACCTTTGTGGCGAATGCGCTGAACATCGTGGTACTGACTGCGGCGCTCTCCGTGTACAACAGCTGCGTATATTGCAACAGCCGTATGCTGTTTGGTCTGGCACAACAGGGTAATGCGCCAAAAGCGCTGGCGTCTGTCGATAAACGTGGTGTACCAGTAAATACCATTCTGGTGTCTGCACTGGTAACGGCGTTGTGCGTACTGATTAACTACCTTGCCCCAGAGTCCGCTTTCGGACTGTTAATGGCGCTGGTGGTATCTGCACTGGTAATCAACTGGGCGATGATTAGCCTGGCGCATATGAAATTCCGTCGCGCCAAGCAGGAACAAGGCGTGGTAACTCGCTTCCCTGCTCTGCTTTATCCGCTGGGTAACTGGATCTGCCTGCTGTTTATGGCGGCGGTACTGGTGATTATGCTGATGACCCCAGGAATGGCGATTTCGGTATACCTGATCCCGGTATGGCTGATCGTGTTAGGTATCGGCTATCTGTTTAAAGAGAAAACCGCCAAAGCCGTAAAAGCGCATTAATCTCTCTACGCCCTCACCCGTACAGGTGAGGGCAATAATCTTTACACCAACGCCCCGTAAATCGTCAGTAGTGCAATCACCACCACGACCACGAACGAGGTTTTCTTCGCCATTGAAACCGCTGCCTTCGGCGTCTCCACCTTATCGACATGCGGTTCACGCGCCAGAGAGAACTGCGCCAGACGCGTTAACACCTGATACTGCGAAGTATGGAAATCACCCAGCGAAGCAAACCAGGCCGGTAACGCTTTCTCACCATGACCGATCAAGCATATACCACACCCGCAAGACGAACCGGCACCCAATCCAGTACATGAAGCACGGCATCAATGCCGGACTGTAAACGATGATGCGGCGTCTGATATCGCGCCAGCCAGTATTGCCATGCACGCAAAAACGCATACCCCATCAGCGTAACGGTCCCCAGGTTCCCCCCACAATCAGCCAGAACAGCGGTGCAAGATAAAAACGAAGTTAATCCACAGCAATGCATTTTGCAGCTCACGCAAATACTCACGTTCGTCGCAGC
>ENA-OQIG01000279-OQIG01000279.1-human-gut-metagenome-genome-assembly--contig:-NODE-279-length-30531-cov-3.496481_pt1 | contig 30531 bp, 34 predicted proteins | sample MGYA00242576_ERZ504741 | MGnify/ENA primary metagenome ERZ504741 (study PRJEB26092, sample SAMD00036436) | human gut metagenome | host: Homo sapiens | study: EMG produced TPA metagenomics assembly of... | reverse complement strand
GATAATACTTATTTTTCCCTTTTTTAACAACCTCAATACCATGTTTATTCATAAGCCGTACCATGTACTTAAGATTGGATAGACATACACCGTACTTTCGACTAATATAAGGCCAAGAAAAACCAGCCTGTCTTAACTGATATATTTCTAGTTTATCTTCATAACTTAATTTCATACAAAAACACCCCAATCGTTAGATTTTTTTCTGTCTAACTTTTGGGGTGCAGGTCACTTAAAGCATCCTTTTTTATTTACCAAAATTATATCGGTTAAAACGAACTTCAAATATGGTTCCTTTTGGATGATTATCCTTAACTTGAATATCACCTTTTAAGGCATCAACAATTTGTTTAGCTAAAGATAGCCCAAGCCCAAAGCCACCTTTTTGACGTGTCCTTGCCTTATCAACGCGATAAAAGCGATCAAAAATTTTCGCTTTATCGGCGTCACTAATACCCGGTCCATTATCAGCAACGGTTAGAATAGTCTGGCGTTCTGTTGTTTTAACCGTAAATTCAATAAAACCGTCATCATCAGTGTACTTAATCGCATTATCAAACAAGATTGTCATCAATTGTTTAAGCAAGGTGCGATCAGTTTTTATCGGACGATCCGCAAAATTATGAGAAACAAAAGTTTTACCGTTTTCTTCGGCAATCATGTTGTAATTCTCAAAAATTTCATTAAATATTGAAGGTTGGATTTCTTCTAATTCAACTTTCAATCCATCATCTCGCCTAGCAAGATTCAAAAGATTGGTTGTTAAAATACGCATATTACGAACTTCGTCAAGACTCGCTGCAATACTTTCACTGTTATCAAGAATTGTTGCATTCGGTCGTCTAAAAAGACTTTCAAGTCGGTTTTGAAGCACCGCTAAAGGCGTTCTTAATTCGTGACTAGCATTTTCAACAAAACGCTTTTGTTTTTCATAACTTTCTAAAATTGGTTTACGCATCCAATTTGCCAAGTAAATACTTGCTAAAATTGAAATCATCCAGAAAATAATCATGACTGAAACTGTTATGGTTACATAACGTTCGTTTGCCTCATCAAGCTGACTAACACTGATTAAGAAAGTCGCGTATTCAATCGTTGGATAGTCACTACTATACACTCTAACCGTTAAAACATGGTATTTTTCGGTTTGACCAAAGATAGTTGTCATTTTCTCATCTTTAATCTCACCAATAGTGTCTTCATCAACACTAGATGCTAATGTCCCGAACTGGACAAACGCATCAATTGCATTTACGATTTTCCCATTTGTATCGTACAGTAGCACACTGACATTACTTAAACTTGCCACATTTGAGCTGGGTTTACTTTTTCCAGAATTACTAAAACTATTATTAGATTGTATGGAATCACTACGCTCCATTGTTCGTGTGACGTAATCACTTGCATTGTCAGCTGCATTTTTTAAAGTAGTATCTACAGAAGAATATAGACCATAACGCATAATCTGCAAGATAATCGTGGTCATAATGATGAAAATTCCTGTAAATACAATGAAGAAATGGAAAAAATTAGAAAACGTTCCTGTTGATAATTTTTGTGTATGTTATTCAGCATCTTTTAGAATATATCCTACACTACGAAGTGTTTGTAGATTTTTAGCAAAACTTGTTCCTTTTAATTTTTTGCGAATCTTAGAAACATAAACTTCAACAACTGAAATTGTAGTATCGCTATCAAATCCCCAAATACGGTCAAAAATTTGTGATTTTGGCAAAATAACATTTTGGTTTTGCAAGAAATAAACCAGTAAATCAAATTCTTTACCTAGTAACTCAACCTTTTCACCGTTAACAGTTGTTGTGTTAGTTGATGTATCGGCTGTTAATTCGTGGTAAGAAAGAGTATTATCGTTGAATTTTCCAGAGCGTTTCAAAAGCGCTTGAATGCGCATCTTTAATTCTTCAAGATAAAATGGTTTTGTCAAATAGTCATCTGCACCAAGTTCAAAGCCATGTCCTTTATCATCAAGGCTTTCTTTTGCAGTCATAATTAAGACAGGTGTCGTAATACCTTGTTCACGTAATTCTTTCAGAACTTGGAAACCACCTTTTTCTGGCAACATCAGATCAAGCAAAATAAGGTCATAAACACCACTTTCTGCCTCATAAAGTCCTTCTTCACCATCAAAGACTTGCATAACATCCGCAAAATCGTCTAAAAAATCAAAGATTGAATTCGATAAACTCAAATCATCTTCTACTAATAAAATCTTAATCATATATCTGCTCCCTTATTTACCTTATTATATCATGACTTGACCCTTAGGTCTAAGTATTTAATGCAATTAATTTAGTTTACCAAAAGGATATCGAAACCAACTTAAGATTTCCTAAAAACATAAAAAAGCGTCTGAGTTTTCACTCAAACACCCTTTATAAGCACTGCTTATTTTACTGCTGCAAGAGCTTCTTCGACAGCAACTTTACTTGTGCTAATCAAATCAAGACGTGCAGAGATTTCTTTGATACCCATTGTGATGTTACGGCTGATAGCCATGTCATTTAATTGTGGTTCAAAGAAAGCTTTGTATTCTTCAAGACGTTCAGTTGTCTTGAATGAGTTGGCTGGGTAAATAACGAATTTGTCAAAACTCATGTCACCACCAAGGGCGGCTTTGATCCAATCCCAGTTTTCACGAGCCCAAGTCCAAAATGCCCCTTGAGAAAATGGTTTGTCAAGGAATGGACGGTACCAGCTCATCGCCAAGTCCTGAGGTTTAACAACGTCTTTATTTTTCAATTCTGCCAAGACACGTTCAACCGTTGCATTTTCTTTTGTATTTGACAATGCTGAAGCTAATTGACGTTTGAAGTTACCATCATTAGTTTTCACATAAGTATCAAGGTATAGAGATACTAATTCTTCAGTTTCAGCGTGTTTGATTTGGTTGGCAAGAACTGACATACGAATTGAGGCTGGAATCGTTTCGATGTTGTCTTTGTGTTGGTGGAAAATAGCCTCCGCTTTTGTGACAGCATCTTCATTATCAGCATACAACATTAATGAAATAGTGTTTTGACGAACCATTTCATCTTCGTCTGATTCACCAGCTTTTGGTTCAAATCCTAAGCGTTCGTAATTTTTTTGCATCAAACGGCTAATCAAAGCTTTAAATTGTGCTTGTGCTTGACTTCCTTCCTCTAAGAAGATATCCAAACCTTCAACAACTTGAGAAATAGCTTCTGCTACCAAGTATGATGTTTCATCAGAAGTTTTGTCAAAAGTGGAATTAACTCAGCGTAAGAAATTTCACCACTTTCAGCAAGCAAACGACGTTCTTGGATAACTTGAAGTTTTGAAACAGTATCGAGTTCAGTCAATTGTTCAAGAACTGTATTTAACAACTCACCTTTGTAGTTTGTAATGTAGTGAGCAGTATTTTCTGTATTTAGGCGGAAAGCCCCTTCGTTTTCAGCAGCAAGTTTGCTGTAATTTGGAATTTCAAGGTGAGCTTGCGTTAAAGTATCTGGAAGACCTTTCCAATTGCTGTTAAGTGGAATTGGCCAAATACGGTTTTCATCAACATTTTCACCGATGAAGAATTGTTTTTGGCTAAGAACGAGTGTATCATCAACCACTTCAGCAGTAACCACTGGATATCCTGGTTGTTCTAACCATGCATCCATAAATGCTGCAACATCTTTTCCTGATGCTTCTGATAAAGCATCCCAAAGGTCACGACCGATTGTATTGCTATATTGATGTTTTTCAAAGTAAATTTTAAGACCTGCACGGAAATCGTCATCTCCTAACCAGCGACGAAGCATGTGCATCAAGCGGCTACCTTTGGCGTAAACGATAGCTGGATCAAACAAAGTATTGATTTCATCAGGGTGCTTAACTTCAACGTGAACTGATTGAACACCATCAGTAGCATCACGTTTAAGTGCTAATGGAAGGCCACCTGTTTGGAAATCTTCAAAGATATTCCATGATGGTTCAATAGCATCAACAGAAACATATTCCATCATGTTGGCAAATGATTCATTCAACCATAAATCATCCCACCATTTCATTGTAACAAGGTTACCAAACCATTGGTGAGCTAATTCGTGAGCAACAACAAGCGCAACACTTTGGCGGCTCTTAACAGTTGAGTTCTCATCAACAAGAAGATAAACTTCACGATAAGTTACCAATCCCCAGTTTTCCATAGCTCCAGCCGAGAAATCAGGAAGGGCAACGTGATATGACAATGGAATTGGGTATTTAACACCGAAGTATTCTTCGTAAAAGTCAATAACACGAACAGCAATATCAAGTGAGAAATCTAATGCTTTAAGAGCATGCGCTTTTGTAGAGAAGACTCCTACTTCTGTTCCGTTCTTAGTTTTAGCTGTTTTACCTTGCAAATCACCAAGAGCAAACGCAAGCAAGTATGATGACATACGAGGTGTTGTATCAAATGTCCATAGACCAGTTTCTTTACGACGTTCAGCATCAACTTCAGGCATATTTGAAAGAACAATTTCACCTTCTGTTTGGTCAAATTTGATACTCAAGTCAAATGTTGCTTTTGCTTCTGGCTCATCGATACATGGGAATGCTTCACGCGCAAAGTGACTTTCAAATTGAGTTGAGATTACTTCTTTTTTAACACCATCAACAGTGTAATATGATGGGTAAATTCCAGTCATGTTATCAGTAATATTACCTGAAAACTCAACAACAAGTGTCATTATTCCTGTTTCTGGTAACTCAACATGAACAGCTTCATTGTCGTTGTCAATCGTAAACTCAAGGGTTTGATTATCTAACAAAACAGAAGCAACCATTAAATCTTTTTGGTGGAATGAAATAACATTATCTAAAGCTTCACCACTAATGGCAACGTTACCTGAAAAAGTTTTAGCTTGACGGTTGATATCAAGGAAAATATTATAATTTTCAGGAACAAACTTTTCAATAAAATGTTCTACAGTTTTCATATAACTCCTTTAAAACGTAGAATGAGGACCAACATATTGTTTGCCCCATATCACTTAATCTTTTAAAATTTAAGTTTGGTACCAAGTATTGTTATCATTTTTTGCAAATGTCAGAATTGACACACAATACTTTCAAACTTCATCATTATATCACAAAATATGATATATGTCAGTTTTAAAAATCTTGTAAACAAAAGAAGGTTACCACTAGCAGGCAGCCTTTCTTTTGTTTATAATTCAATTATTTTTCCTGTTTTAAGGTAAATAACCCATTCACAAAGGTTACGAGCATAGTCACCAATACGTTCTAAGTAAGTGATAACTTGAAGATATTCTTTACCAGCAAATACTGTATCTGGTTGTTGGCGGATTGATTCAACAGCCATATTTTGAATTTCTTTAAAGTAATTATCGATCACTTCATCAGAAGCAGCGACTTCATAAGCACGTTCTTCATCACCAATCACATAAACGTCAAGTGCTTCTTCGACCATGTTACGAACAGCTTTACCCATTTTTTTGATTTCTGCTTCTACTTCTGGCAAACGTTCTTCACCTTTAACGCGAATAGTTGCTTTTGCGATAGATGCTGCATGGTCACCCATACGTTCAACATCACTTGAAGCTTTCAAAACAGTGATAACTGTACGCAAATCTTGTGATACAGGTTGTTGAAGAGCGATAATCTCGAGAGATTTCTTTTCAAGCTTAGTTTCAAAGTTATTGACAATTTCATCACCCTCGATAACTTCTTTTGCCAATTCACGGTCATGGCTGATGAATGCTTGAACTGTTTTGTTAATTTGTGACAACACTTCAGTACCCATAGCATAGAATTGGTTATGCAATTTTTCTAATTCATCATCAAATTTTGATCTTAACATAGTATCATCTCCTTTTGAGTGTTCCCAAAACTAACCAAATTTACCAGTGATATAATCTTCGGTTTCTTTGCATTTAGGATTCATGAACATTTCATGAGTTTTTCCGTATTCAATAAGTTTACCATCTAGGAAGAAACCTGTACGGTCTGAAATACGTGAAGCTTGTTGCATTGAACGTGTTACAAGAAGCATAGTGTATTTATCTTTCAAACCATAAAGAGTATCTTCAACCTTACCAGCTGAGATTGGATCAAGCGCTGATGTCGGTTCGTCAAGTAAAATGATTTTTGGACTTGTCGCTAAAACACGCGCGACACAAACACGTTGCTGCTGACCACCAGACAAGCCAAGGGCTGAATCGTGCAAACGGTCTTTTACTTCATCCCAGATTGAAGCTCCAATCAAAGAACTTTCAACCGCTTCATCTAAAACTTGCTTATCTTTAATTCCTTTTAGACGTAGGCCATAAACAATATTTTCATAGATTGACATTGGAAATGGATTTGGTTGTTGGAAAACCATTCCAATTTCTTTACGAAGTTCAACGGTATCTGTTCGTGGACTATAAATGTTATGTCCATTATAAACGATTGAGCCTGTTAATGTCACCTCTGGATTCAAATCTCCCATTCGGTTAATTGAACGAAGAAGAGTTGATTTACCTGAACCAGATGGACCAATAAGTGCTGTGATTTCATTAGGATAGAAATCCATAGAGACATTATTGAGCGCTTTTTTCTTATTATAGTAAACAGATAAGTCTCTTACTTTTAAAATAGGTTCTGTCATGTCTTGCCTTTCTAACCAAAGTGTCCTGACACATAATCGCTAGTTGATTGCAATTTAGCATTTTGGAAAATATTATTAGTTTTATCGTATTCGATCAAATCCCCCAAATAGAAGAAGGCTGTATAATCACTAGCACGTGCAGCTTGTTGCATGTTATGAGTAACAATAATGATTGTGTAATTTTTTTTCAACTCAAACATCGTATCTTCTAATTGCATTGTTGCAACTGGGTCGAGGGCTGATGCAGGTTCGTCCATCAAAAGAATATTTGGTTTTACAGCAATGGCACGAGCAATACACAAACGTTGTTGTTGACCACCTGAAAGTGTAAAGGCTGATTTGTGCAAATCATCTTTTACTTGATCCCAGAGAGCAGCTTGTTTTAGAGAAGTTTCAACAATTTCATCTAAAAATTGTTTATCTTTGACACCTGCACGCTCATAAGCAAATGTAATATTTTTATAAATTGATTTAGCAAATGGATTTGGCCGTTGGAAAACCATTCCGATGTGCTTACGCATTTCGTAAACATTAATGTTTTTGGCATTAACATCAATACCTTCGTACAAAATTTGTCCAGTGACTTTTGCAATGTCAATAGTATCGTTCATACGATTTAGACTACGAAGAAAAGTTGATTTACCACATCCTGAAGGTCCGATAAGAGCAGTGATTTTATTTTTTTCAAACTGCATATCAATTCCCTTGATAGCTTCTTTTTGACCATAGTAAACATGAAGGTCTTTTGTAGCTAGGGCTAATTTTTCTTCAGGAAAAGTAATAATATGTCTTTCATTCCAGTTATACTTTGTCATCTCTTCTCCTTTATTTTGCTGACGTTAATTTGGCGTGAAGCTTTTTACCGATATAACGTGCTGAGAGGTTGAAAATTAAGATGAAAATCAAAAGAACTGCAGCACTTCCTTGCGATACTTGAGTCGCATCAGGAATCGTTCCTTCACTATTAACTTTCCAAATGTGAACAGCCAAAGTTTCGGCTTGACGGAAAATTGAAATCGGACTTGTAACGCTTAGCGGATTCCAGTTTGACCAATCAAGAGCTGGTGCTGATTGACCAGCTGTGTAAATAAGCGCTGCTGCTTCACCAAAGATACGACCTGAGGCAAGAACAATACCAGTCACAATACTTGGAAGAGCTTCTGGAATTACCACATGAACTACTGTTTCCCAACGTGACAAACCGAGTGCAAGTCCTGCTTCACGTTGTGTGTGGTGAACATTACGAAGACCGTCTTCAACATTACGTGTCATTTGAGGAAGGTTGAAGACAGTAAGTGCAAGGGCACCTGAGATAATTGAAAATCCATATTGAAATTGAACAACGAAAATCAGATAACCAAACAAACCGACAACAACAGATGGTAAAGATGAAAGGATTTCAATACATGTTCTGATGAAGTTTGTAAAGCGTCCTTTTTTCGCGTATTCAGATAAGTAAATTCCTGCTCCCATTGATAAAGGAATAGAAATAACCAATGTGATTACCAAAAGAAAGAGGGAATTATACAATTGAATCCCAATACCACCACCTGCTTCATACGATGATGATTTACCAGTCAAGAATGACCAGTTAACATGAGGTAATCCATTTACCAAGATATATAGTAGTAATGATGCCAAAATCGCAACAATAATTCCAGCAATTGTATAGAGAATTCCTGTTGCTAACTTATCAAATTTCTTAGCGTGCATAGTTTCTCTTTCTTTCTCTTGTAATAAATTTAACAAGCATATTGAATCCTAAACTCATAATGAGTAGAACCAACGCTAGTGACCAAAGAACATTATTTTGAACAGTTCCCATAACGGTATTACCGATTCCCATTGTAAGAACGGATGTTAGGGTTGCTGCTGGAGTTGTTAGAGATGTTGGTACAACAGCTGAGTTACCAACGACATTTGGATAGCCAAGGCTTCACCAAAGGCACGTGCCATACCGAAAATAACTGCGGTAAAGATACCAGGTCTAGCAGCATTTAAAATAACTCGCCAGATTGTTTGCCAACGAGTAGCTCCCATCGCTAAACTAGCTTCTTTATAATGTCTTGGCACTGCTTTTAAACTATCAATGTCATGAAAGTTACCGTTGGTAAAATCATAACAAACAAAACGCAGACACCAGATAAGATACCAAACCCAGTTCCACCAAAGATAGAACGTGTAAAGGGTACGATAACTTGCAAACCAATGAATCCATAAACAACAGATGGAATACCTGTTAATAATTCAATAGCTGGTTGAAGAATTTTGGCTCCATATTTTGGAGAAATTTCTGTCATAAAGACTGCTGCACCAATAGCAATCGGAGTTGCTACTAAGGCAGATAAAATAGTTACAATAAATGATCCCAAAATCATCGGAAGAGCTCCAAATGATCCTGAACTTGGATCCCACTTACTTCCAAAGAGGAATGTGATTGGATTAACACCATCGACAAAGAAAGTTGATAATCCTTTTTGGGCAACGAAGATTAAAATCATTGCCACGATGAAAACAATCAGTACTAAACAAAAGAATGTGATGCCTTTTCCGAACTTCTCAAGGCGAGAATTTTTTGAAGGCGTTGTTAACTGTTTCTCAAGATCTTGATTTCTCATAGTATCTCCTTATTTTGCTGTAACAGTACCATCAGCTGATTTGGTAACTTTCATTTCATTAACTGAAATGTAGCCCATATGTTCAACGATCCCTTCTTGAACTTCATCACTCATGACGTAATCCAAAAATTCTTTAGTCAAACCTGTTGGTTTACCTTTCGTGTACATATGTTCATATGACCAAAGCGGCCAATTGTTTTTAGTTACATTTTCGGTTGTTGGTTTGTATCCATTTAGACGAATAGTCTTAACAGAACTATCAACGTAAGCAAAAGCAAGATAAGAAATAGCTCCTGGAGTTTGCGAAACAATTGACTTAACCATACCGTTTGAGTCTTGTTCTTGACTTTGAATAGCTGGATCACCTTTCATGATGATGCCATCAAATGTCGCACGTGACCCCGAACTTGCTGCACGGTTAATAATTGAAATAGTTAAGTCTGGCCCACCAACTTCTTTCCAGTTAGTAATTTTACCTGTAAAGATTTGGTGCAATTGCTCAGTTGTTAGATTGTTAACAGATACCTTTTTGTTAACAATAACTGCAAGACCTGCTACTGCTACTTGGTGATCAACCAACTTATCAGCATTGATACCTTCTTTTTCTTCTGCGAAAACATCGCTATTACCAATTTGAACAGCCCCTGACTGAACTTGTGAAAGACCTGTACCAGATCCACCACCTTGGACATTGACTGTCTTACCAATATTCGTCGATCCGAACTCATCAGCGGCAGCTTCAACAAGTGGTTGTAGAGCTGTCGATCCTACACTGGTAATCGACTGACCCTTGTCAATCCAGCTTGAGCAACCAGATAATATAAAGGCTACTGAGGTAGCTAGCAATAAAAAGCTAAGAATTTTCATTTTTTTCATTTGCGATTCCTACTTCTTTTTTGAAAATAAAAAGTAATTGACATGAAGTGTTACAAACACCCCACATGCAAATAGTAACATATCACTGAAAACTTGAAAAGTGGTTTTCAGGCCATCACATTCAAAAATTGTACCTATAACAGTTTAAGGATTAAAACGAAGTCCTTTTGGGAAGTAATTTTTCAGAATATTTCCAGTAACTTTTGCAAAACCTATTCCGTTACCGTTTACAGAAACTAAATACCAACCATTTTGTAATGGTTTTTCTAAGTTTATGACATTTCCTGTAACATAAACCTTGAACTGTTCTATATCAATTTCTACAAACTGTTCTACGTCATTTGGCGAAAGAGCTAATCCAAATGCAAAAGATGGTTCAAAACGATTTTTCTTAAATGTTCCAAGATGAAGTCCATTTCGAGCAATTTTTAGTTTACCTAAATCAGGCAGTCCTTCTGGCAACAAATAAAGGTTATCACCAAAAGTTTGTAAAAGACCTTTAAGTTCAACTTTTAGATGTTTTTTGGCGAAATCTTGCCATAAATTAAGCTGATCTTTTGTTAGATTAGATTTTACAGGTTTGACTTTTCGGTGAGCTGGTTCTCTCGTATCATGTAGCTTAGCAACAAATTGTCCTTCACCTTTAAAACGGTGTGGATACATACGAGCAACTTCTGGCATGTCAATCCCTTCAGCCATTCCATTGATTTTTTCAATAGGAAGAAGTTCAAGATAATCGTATTCTGACAATAGCCAATTAACAACGCCTTCATTTTCCTCTGGAGACCAAGTACATGTTGAGTAAACCAGTGTTCCTCCAAACGCTAGCATTTTCATTGCTTCTTCTAAAATCTCTTTTTGAAGACTGGCGCATTCTGCAGGATAACCTTCGTGCCAATACTGAGTAGCTTGGGGATCTTTACGAAACATGCCCTCTCCAGAACAAGGTCCATCAAAAACAATCAAATCAAAGTATTCTTTGAAAACTTTGGCTAATCTGTCTGAACTTTCATTAGTTACCACAACATTTTTAGCTCCGAAACGTTCCACATTCTCAACCAAAATCTTACTGCGTTTGTTAGAAATTTCATTGCTTACTAAAACACCAGTATTATTCATATAATTAAGAAGATGAGTGGATTTTCCACCAGGAGCTGCTGCTAAATCAAGCACTCGCATATGCTCACTTGTTGCTGCAACTTGAGCAACCATTTGAGCAGCAGGTTCTTGTGAATAGACAAGGCCCGAAACATGTTCAGGTGACTTACCAGATATTTTCCATAATGACCCCATGGGGTATTTGGAATAGGATCCTCAAAAACATGCTGAGTATTTTTCAGAGGATTTACACGAAATCCAGAGACAGCTTCTTGATCAAATGTAGCAAAGAAATCATCTGCTTCTTGTCCAAGAAGATTACGGTATTTTTCAATAAATTTATCAGGTAATTTCATACTTATATGATAACAATTTCACATGTTAATTACAACTTTAAGATAATGATATGACTGATTTTGTAGGTAGTTAAAAAGAAAAAAGCAGTTCGTTTTTGAACCGCTTATCTTACTGTAAAAATCCTGCAAAAAAGATTTGATTTCAAAGATTTTCGTGATTTTCATAACTAATATCACAATCTAAAACAACTTTTTATCTCACTGTGACGAACTCCTCAGACCCTGTTGGATGAATAGTTCAAAAGCTTTGGGAAAGCTTTTGAAGGCGAATGAGAACCCTTTCGCAATTTTAATGAAAGGCATTCAGATAACTAAAAAGAAGAGAATCTCTATAGACTGAAAAAATCTACTCTTTGCTTATCTCATCGTAACGAACTCCTCACGACCCCGTTGGATGAATGGCTACCGTATTATCAAAATCTTCCTTAGTTGCTCCCATTTTAATAGCTACTGAAAAGCCTTGTATCATTTCATCGATACCGTATCCGATTCCATGTAAACCAATGATTTTTTCTTTCTCACCCAAAGTAACCAATTTCATTTTGCTCGGCTGGCGATGTTTTCCTAGTGCTGTATACATCGGTGTAAAGTTTGAACGATACACTTTTACCTTATCTGCACCAAATTCTTCAATGGCTTTTTCTTCTGAATAGCCGATTGAACCAATGGCAGGATGGCTAAAAATAACTGTTGCAACATCCGTATAATCCATTTTGGTATTTGGCTTATGGTTAAAGAGACGTTCTGATAGCTGACGACCTGCCTTAACCGCAACAGGTGTCAATTCGAGTTTCCCGTTAACATCGCCTAAAGCATAAATGCCTTCAACGCTTGTATTTTCAAACTCATCAGTTCTTATAAATCCCTTGTCGTCAAGTTCAACACCTGTTTTTTCAAGACCGAATCCAGAAATATTAGCTCGTCTGCCAATTGCCCAAATAACCGCATCAATAGTATAATTTTCCCCATTTTTCAATACCAAGGTTAGAGAATCATCATCGTTCTTAATAACTTCTTTTGGAATGGCGTAAGTATGCAAGGTAGGACCACTTGCTGCCATGACGTCAACAAGGGTTTCAACAATTTCTTTATCAAATTTTCGCAAAGGACGATTTTCTCGAACAAAAAGTTGTGTATCAGAGCCCAAGGCGTGTAAAACACCAGCTAATTCAACCGCAATATAACCAGCTCCGACAACAGCAGTTCGTTTTGGAAGCTCGTCTAAAGCAAAAAAATCATCAGAAACCATACCAAACTGCGCTCCAGGAATATCTGGATACAGTGCATGACCACCTGTCGCCACTAAAATATGTGGAGCGGTATAATATTTTCCAGCAGCTTCAACTGTATGAGCATCTACAAAACTAGCGTATTCATAAATACGCTCCACACCATTACTATCAAATCCTCTTTCATAAGAGGTATGAATACGGTCAATGTAAGCTTCGCGATTATTTTTCAAAGTTTTAAAATCAAAACTTGTCTGCTCAAGATGAAAGCCATACTCAGCAGCGTAATTCGCTAACGTTTCCGCAACCTGTGCACCATACCACATCACTTTTTTAGGAACACATCCTAAATTAACGCAGGTACCACCAACTTCTTTACCTTCAAAAAGAAGTACTTTTGCTCCATGCATAGCCGCTCGATTGGCAGAAGCAATTCCACCTGACCCACCACCGATAACAATATAATCGTATTCTTTAACGTCCATGTAATCTCCTTGCCTAGTTTTTAATAAAGTCTAAAATTGCCTCTTCAGACAAAGATGAATCACAAACCACTCTTACATGACCGGCATTTGCGACCAACAAACCAGGGACTGTCGCGACTTTGTAAGTGTTACGAAGCTCCTCTAGTTCAGGAGTCGTATGATCACTATTAATATAGTAAACAACTAATTGGTTTTCTTTAGCAACGTGAGAAAGCTTTGGCTCAAAACGTCGACAGAATGGACATGTCGGACGACCGATGAAAAGAATAAACTCGTCAGCTGTTTGTAATTGCTCTTTGGCAGCTTCTACCGAAATATTTGTGAAATGTTCTGCAAATTTCGTCATAACGATACCTCCAAATATCTTAACCTAATCATATCCTAAGACTAAAAGAATCACAAATGATTAGCTTAAAAAAGAGCCCCAAAAGAAGCTCATTTTATTTGCGAATGAATTCACTGTCTACATCACTGTTATCTGAAAGATAACGCTCAACTGTCATATGCAAATCATATTTGTCACGTAAGGCCGCTAATGTTGTCATCATAGGGGATGCGTGGTGAGCATCAATCGCTTCTTGATTTTCCCAACTATCAATCAATAGTAATGTTTCAGGATCATTTGCGGGGAAGAAATAATTATATCTGAGATTGCCTTTTTCAGCACGAATGGCATCGGCTGTGCCAGATTTTCCCATCTCTTCCATGAATTTTCGAGCATTCCCATTAACGCCTTTGTAATACAAGTTTACTGTAATTGCCATATCATCACCTTTTTCCTTTTTATGATTATTTTAATAAAAACTGTAAGTGTTTTTAATCATTCAACACAAAAAAGCAAGCTCTTTGAGCTAACTTTTGAAATGTCATTAGCCTAAGGCACATCCATAACCATCATGATGACAAACCCAACCATCAAACCAAGAGTTGCTACATCTGTATTACCATTAGTCTGTGATTCTGGAATCAATTCTTCCACTACAACAAACATCATAGCACCAGCTGCATAAGCAAGGGCATAAGGTATGATTTGTAGCATAATAATCACAAGCGCTGCTCCTAAAACAGCCCCAATTGGTTCAACAATGGCTGACATTGCACCAAGAAAGAAAGCACGAAAACGAGAACTTCCATCAGCTCGAATCGGAATTGACAAAGCAGCCCCTTCAGGAATATTTTGTAAACCAATCCCAATAGCGAGTCCCAAAGCACCAATAAGCGCAGCACTAGTCATATTACCAGAAGCAAGAGCCCCAAAAGTTACTCCGACTGCCAAACCTTCTGGAAAATTATGAATCGTTATGGCTAGAAAGAGTAAAGCCGTTTTTGAGAGTTTTTTCTTTGGTTGAATCCCTTCAGCTTCAGAAACATCTTTTCCCAAATGCAAGTGAGGAACCAGTGCGTCAATTAAACGAAGACTAAATGCTCCCAAAAGAAATCCAACTGCTGCCGGTACCCAGGCTAGATTACCATAATCTGCTTTAGCATAAGCAAGGGCTGGGTCAAGCAAGGACCAAAAAGAAGCTGCAATCATGACACCTGCGGCAAATCCCATCATAATATCTAGCAATTTTCGGCTAACTTTAGTAAAGAAAAAAACAACGGCAGATCCAAGAATGGTACATCCCCAAGTAAAAAGGCCTGCTAAAAAGGCTAAAAAGACAACATTTTGTGTCATTATCCAATTCATCATAAACAAATCTCCTTTTATCAATATTATCTAATAAAAACGTTTTCTGTAAATTCATTCTTATTTTACCATAGGTGTAAAAGAAAAACCTAGTAAAAATACTAGGTTTGAGATAAATAAGTTTGTATCGTTGATAATTTTGCTTTCGGAACAAACATGACTTTTTGACGATGTGTAAAATCAGGTTCTTCACCATCAATAGTTAACAAAACATAGCCAAGCTTATCACCCATCACCTTAGCAGCGGCATAGTCCCAAGGTTGAATATATGAAAAGTAGGCCATCAATTGTCCTGCCATAACAGCTGCCATACTGATACCAGCACCGCCATAAACACGAACTCCCAAAGTTTGCTCAATCATATCACGAAGCCCATGATAATTATTAGCAAACATGTTTGCATTGCATCCTACCAAGAAACGGTTCAATGGACGATCTTGAAACGGTGGTAATTTTTGATCATTCATATAAACATCAAATTGACCACCACCACTATACAAGGTATCATTCATCACATCATAAATCAAACCAAATTGACCGACTCCATTTTCATAATAAGCAATCATAACAGCAAAATGCGTACCTTGCGCCACAAAATTGACAGTACCATCAATCGGGTCAAGTACCCAGACATTACCATCGGCAATATCGTGATGTACACTATTTTCTTCCGCCAAGATATGGTCACTTGGATAAGCTTGCTTAATTTTGGTGATTAGTAATTCCTGAGTTGCTTTATCTAGATTCGTTACCAAATCATCAAACGTGTCTTTTCTTCGATTTCAAGACCCTTGATCATATTAGACTTAATAAAGTCACCTGCGTCACGAATAATGTTTTTAGCAAATTGAAACTTATTTTCCAAGGGAAATGTATCCTTTCTCCTTTGCTTTAGCAGCTTTTACAGCTTGATAAGTTGAATAGCTACTACTTTGTTGAAATTCGCGGTCAATTTGTTTTTCCTGTGCTTTACTTTTTACAATTGTCTTAAAGGTTGCATAGCTATCTAATAAATCGCTAACAGCAACTTTCTTTTCATATGCGGCCTCAACCTGATTCAAAAATGAAGCACTGATGCTATCTCTTCAGTGCTCCAAGACAAATCAAGTGGATAGCTGTAATTTTCATGCAAAGATGCCCAAACTCTTAAGAAAACAAATCGTTTTCCATAGCTCAACAGACATCGCCCTGTTGAAGAGTTATTCCTTTCTATCCTTCAATTTCTGCCTTTATCGTTGCATCACGCAATTCTTGTTTACGATAATCACGTGGTAAAAATGCACGAATTTCATCTTCATTAAACCCAATTTGCATGCGTTTGTTATCCAAAATGATTGGACGACGAAGCAAACCTGGATTCTTCGCAATTAAATCAATCAACTCTGAAACAGATAACTCGTCAAGATCAATATCTAACTTTTGGAAAACTTTTGAACGAGTTGAGATAATGTCTTCTGTTCCATTCTCTGTGAAGGCCAAAATAGCCATTAATTCATCGCGACTAAGAGGACTGGTAATGATATTGTGTTCTTGAAATTTAACATCGTGTTCATTAAGCCAAGCTCGTGCTTTTCGGCAGCTTGTACAACTTGGTGACAAAAATAAAGTAATCATAAAACCACCTCTCTAATCTTCTTAACTTAATTATACAAAATTTAAAAAAAGTTTTCTATTTTTTCCCCAATTTTGGGCAATTTTTTTATCAGATTTTAGCTGTTCAACCAATTCATCGGCTCCAGCGAACTTAATCATGCCTCGAATTTTATCTAACCAGATAATTTCGACCGTTTCGCCATAGATATCGTTTTCAAAATCAAAAATATTGCTTCCAGTCGCAAATCTTGACCACCAAATGTCACATTTTTTCCGATACTTGTCATTGAGCGGTAACGTTTTTCTGAAACAATAATGTCCGTCACGTAAACTCCCTCACCTGGAAGATAAACGCGATCTAAAACGGCAAGATTTGCTGTCGGAAATCCAATCGTGCGACCTCTAGCATCACCATGAACAACAATTCCTTGGGTTGAAAACTCGTAACCTAGTAGACGATTTACCTCAGAAACATTCCCTGATAGAATCTCTTGACGAATGCGTGAAGAGCTAATCTTCTCTCCGTTATCTTGAACTTCAGGAACTACAATAACATCACCATCAAAAATTTCTGATAGATGAGCTGCATCTCTTCTATCATGTCCAAACTTATAATCAAAACCAACGACAATAGTTCTTGCTCGCAAAGCTTTGATATAAGTACTCAAAAATTCTTCTGACGACACTTTTGAAAATGCTGATGTAAAATCAACTAAGTAAAGATCATCAACTCCGTACTCAGCAAATTTTTCATAACGTTTTTCTGGTGCCGTTAAATTCAATAATAATTCTGGTGTAAAGCGAGCAAGTGCTAGATTCGGTGATTCATTAAAAGTCAAAACAGTTAAGTCTAGCTGATCGCGTTTGGTAATCGCTCTAGCTTGATCAAACAGAGCTCTGTGCCCTTTATGCAGGCCATCAAAGTAGCCTAATACTAAAACACTGTCTCGAGTACGATTGATATCTCGAGCATCTTTTATATGTTGAATATTCATTTTTTCCATTCCATTATATAAAGACTTTATTTGGTTTGTATTGGTCATCACGTGGAATTAGAATAGCAACAACTTTATCTTGATAGAAAGCAGCTAATTGTTCTTCAGTTCTATCTAAAGCAATTTTACGCCCAAATGAAATCTCTGTAACTTGATTTTCTGTCAAATCTACACGTGGCAAATCCATAACGCCATACTCGATTGGCAAAAGAAATGAAAAATCATCTTGCGCAACTTTTTCAGTGATTTCAGACAAAGTTAGTGCATCTTCTAATTGAAGACCTGCTGATGCTTGGCGCTCCAAGTAAGACATATGACTAGCAAAACCAAGCGATTTTCCTAAATCAACTGATAAGGTTCTGATGTATGTTCCTTTACTACAAGCAACTTCAAAGTCAAAATAACAACAATCATCTTTGACAATTAATGGGCTTGTGCGTTTAAAATCATAGATTGTCACATGACGCTTAGGACGTTCAACGTCTTGTCCAGTGCGAGCATATTCGTATAAACGTTTCCCGTCAACCTTAACCGCTGAGTACATTGGTGGAATCTGAGTAATTTCACCTACAAAACTCGCCATAGCTTGGTCAATGGCATCTTCTGTTAGCTCTGTTGAAACTGGAGTCTTCTCAACAACTTCACCACTGGCATCTTCAGTTGTTGTTGAAAATCCTAAGCAAATCTGACCACGATATACTTTTCCAGTTTCTGTCATATATTCAATCACACGTGTTGCTTTTCCGATAGCAATTGGCAAGACACCAACAACGTCAGGATCAAGCGTTCCACCGTGACCAATTTTCTTTTCATGTAAAATTTTACGAAGCTTAAAGACTGCATCATGGCTAGTCATTCCAGCTTCTTTTTTTAAGTTAATAATTCCGTTAATCATAATTTCTATTATAACCGTTTTCAGTAAAAAAAGACAAGCTAAAACTTTGCATTGTTTTAACTTGTTTGCGTTTTTTAAATGTCGCGTTTGACATCACTATCAATGTCTAAAAATTCTTGAATGTCTTGCACGTATTCTAGAACACCTTGAAAGTCACCGTTTTCATCACGAACGGCTGCATAGGTGATATGAATGAATTTCTCCATTTTTTCAGATTTAAACCACATAACAACTTTATCGCGTTCGCCAGAGCGAAGTAATTTGAAGACTTTTTTGACTTTATCTAACACTTTTGGTGGGTGGCAAAGTTCAACATTACGTCCAATTTGACTCGGTGTACGCTTAAACACCATTTTTTCTGGAACAGTGTTGTTATTAAAGTATTGGAAAATATCGTCTTTATTAACAAAGCTTATTTCCAAAGGTAGATGATTTAAAATCAGGTTGGCTTGTTCTACTGACAAATACCCGTTACCAAATGGTTGAGTGGTTGTACGATCAACAGCTGGCTTTTCTTTTTTAGGTGTAAAGCTAATGGTGAACTGACCTTCTGGCATATCGATAACTTTCGTCAATAGATTATCATTCAATTCAGCATTAGTTTGACAAGAGTCATCAGAATTAACTGTTGCAGAAGCAGATCCTGGTTTCTCGCTTTCAAATGACTCACGTTTTGGTTGCCATTTAGTGGTTGGCTTAATGATAGCATAGCCGTAAGCATCACTTTCAACAGCAATAGCTAACCAATCATCTTGGGTAAGAGCTTCAAGAAGAATCATCAAGAGAATGGCTTCTTCCTTGAAAATCATTTCTTCAAATTCATGAGCAAAAGTTTCAAAGGCTTGTGACACTTCAGCAATTGATACTTCTGGCAACTTATCAACTGCTGCTTGCGCTTTTTGAAAGAGCTCACGAATATCATCATCAACACCCCACATGACACGTGGCGGAGCATCATGACCATGTTGTTCCATCAACGGGAAAAAGAGTTCTTCTTTACGCTTGTAATGGTTATCAAATTGCCCTAGCAGCCCCATTTGAAATTTTAAACCACGTAATAAATCATCACGAAAATCTGCATTTTCAGGTTTCTCGTAGTTTTCGATAATACGGCGAATGCGAAACATGGCTGAGCGTAAAGCGAGATTTTCTTGCTTAAACACATAAACAGGATGCCCTTCTTGTTCAGCATCTGGAGCATCAACATCTGACACAGCTCCCTTAAAAAGGTTAGCGTGGACATTACACAATCCCATCACATCCTCAAAAGTAATACCTGTCTCATCTCCCATTAACTCATGCTCCATCATTGAAATTTCAAGCGCAGAAACACCTTTAAAGTTTTGATTGAAATCTTCCTGAACAGAGTCAGCATCCGCACCGTGATGCAAACGCAACAAAATATCTTTTAGTACTTCAATACGATTTTCAGTCATTGTTGCCTCCAATCACTTCATAACCGTTAAATTCAAGCACTTTTTGAATTTTATCAAGTGAGACATTAGCCAGTTTTGCTCCTGCTTTTAGAGAAGTCACTTTGCCAACGGTATTTAGCATAGTTACTTGTGCTAAAGGTTTAAAACCTAAATCAACCAAAATAGCTTTAATCTCAGGATGTTCTTTTACAACCTCAGCTACTGGTTTTGTTAAATCTATAATATTGTTCATTATAATAACCTCTTTTATTAGGGATAGGTTCATTATAGCACAAGAATTTTAAACTGACTTCATCTGTCATAAAAGCTGACATCATTTTTAATCTTTTAAGGCTTCAAATTTTGCTCGCATTGTTGGATTTTTTCGGGTTAATTTTTTGACTGAAACGTCGTCAAGTTTATTATTAGCAAGTCGAAGTTGGTTTTCGCTTGTCGTTAAGAAACGCTTCACTTCTTCCATACGACGGATTGATTTGTCAATTTCATCAATGGCTTTTTTGAAGTTATTACTTGCTGAATTATAGTTTTTCGCAAAGGCATTTTTAAAGGTTTCAAGGTCATCTTCAAAATGTGTAATATCGATATTCTGTTCACGAACCAAGGCTAATTCTTGTTTGTACTTAAGAGAATTAAGCGCAGCATTTCGCAAAATACCAATCAATTGGATGAATAATTGCGGACGAACCACGTACATCTTTTCATATTCATGGCTAACATCGACAATTCCTGTGTTGAAGTAATCATTGTCAGCTTCTAACATGGTAACTAGGACCGCATACTCACAATTTTTTTCACGTCGATCTTTATCTAATTCTTTGTAAAAATCTTTGTTTTTGTGTTTAGTTTTTGTCTCAGCGGCTTCGTTTTTCATCTCAAACATGATAGATAGTATTTCAATACCATTTTCATCAGTTTCACGATAAATGAAGTCCCCTTTTGACCCACGGCTTGATACTTCGTTATCTTTACCGAAGGTTGCATTGGGAAAAGCATAAGCACGAACTTTATTAAATTCTGTTTCAGCATAAACTTCTAAGCTTTCGCCGATTGCCTTAGTTGATTGCTGAGCTTTGAAGTTTTTGTAGATTCAACTTGTTCATTGGCAGCTTTCAATTGAGCTTCGTAATCTCTTTTAACAGATGCAAGAGATAATTCAGCTTCTTTTTCTTGGAGGGCTAATTTTGACTTAACATCATCACGTTCTTTTTCAACGCTAGCAACTGCTTCTACCAGACTTGTTTTATTTTCAAGTGATAAATATTCGAGTTGATTTTTAAGCTCAGCTACTTCTTTATCTTTTTCTGTTAAAGCTTTTGTTAGTTCCAAATCTTTATTTGATTGGAAATTTTCCAAGCTAGATTTTAACTTGAGAATTTCTTGGTCTTTCTTAGCCAGTTGGCGTTGATTGTCAAGCTCTAAACTTTGTTTTAGCTGCTCTAATTGCGTAGTTAAATCTGCAATTTCTTTATCTTTAGCACTAGCTTGAACTTGCAAATCATTTTTTGATTTTTCTTCTAAAAGTGCCTTTTCTTTTTCTAAACGCTCATGAATTTCTTTGTCGAATTCGCTACTTCTGACTTGAGCTAGCAATTGACTGTATTCTGTTTCATTAATGGTAAAGACTGTTCCACAATGGGGACACTTAATGTTATTCATAATTTCCTCGCTTGATTTTATAATTACTCCTATTATAACAAAAAGAAGTCTCGAGGACTTCTTTTATATATCTAGAATAGGTTCTTTGCAACATCATCACGAATATGTTGCCATTCTTGTTGAGCACGTAACATTTTACGCTTGTAATCTTTCAAACCTTGTTCATATCGTTGAATTAGAAAAGCTTGTTTGAGTGGTTGAAGTTTTGGTATTTGAATACTAACAATTTTTTTCGTATTCAAATTCATTACATTTTTTCCGGTATTAGTTGTTTCAAGAAGTTCTTGACCTAACTCAGATTCTAAAAATAATTTGATATAAGTTCCTGAAATATCAGCGATCGGTCTTAAAACAGTAATGTTGGCACAGGCAATGATTACCCTATCTTGATCATGAAAAACAGCGACTTTCTTAACTGTTCCCTTTGAGGCAATTAAAACATCTCCATCTTCTAAAAGGTAACGTGAAACACTCTCTTGTTCAGCATCAATCTTTTTCAAATGGTCGTAATCAATGCCAGTCTCAGTCATATCACTTAAGTTAACAACCGATACATTTCCTGTATCTCCTAATTTTGAAACGGCCTTTCCTTTAAAATGTTCTGTCACGTCACTTAAAGAAACTTTGGTAATCGGATTTGCTTCATATTTCTCAATCAATTCACTCATAGCTATCTCTCCTTACATGTTAGTATTATAATACTAATCTGAACATTAAACAAGTTAAAAGAGCAGTATGACTACTGCTCCCCTACTATTTATTCGAAATCTATCAAGAAATCAATCGACTGATTTCAACGCTTCTAGCATATCAACTGTCTTAAGAATATGATTAACAAGCCAACCTAACAAGAATAGTATGCCAATAACAACGATAATTGGAATGATGTAAATTGATAAGCTAACTTCAGTCCCAAACTTAATTGAATCTGAACCAATCATATTCATAATCAGTTGATGTAAGTATTTTCCACTAATCAATCCTACTACAATACCAATTAATGATAAGCTAATGGTTTCACGATAAATGTACATGGTCACTTCATTATCATAAAATCCAAGAACCTTAATCGTTGATAATTCTCGAATACGTTCAGCCACATTAATATTAGTCAAATTATAGAGAATAACTACAGCAAGTAAAATAGATATGATGATTAGAATCGTCATTGCGCCATTAAGAGATACAACGACTGAGTTAACATTCTTAATCAGTGAAGTATTTTGACCGACAGCTGATACACTATCCATGGCTAATAATCTTGTAGACAGATCTTCAATGTTCTTACTAGAGTGATTTTTAAGCGTAACAAGGTAAGCATTATCTTTAACCCCTTCATCAAAGAGTTTTTCATAAGCTTTTTGTGACATAAAGAGATAGTGACCAACATTCATTTCAGCAATTGCAGAAACTTTAAGAGAATGCTTATTCCCATTTTGATCTTTAAAATCAAATGAATCACCAGCTTTTACATGATATAAGTCAGCTAATTTTTCTGATAGGACAACACCATCATCTGTTAAGGTCAAGTCTTGTGCTGTTTTAGCATCTTTCAAATGAATAAAGTCACCAAAACTTTTACCTTGACTAACCAAAATTGAAATGTCTTGTTTATCAGTCAATCCAGAGATACTTCTGTAACATGTGATAAATATATGCTTTGGTATTTGGATACTTTTTTAGAATCTAAAACAGACATCAAGTCTTTTTGACTACTATCGCCATTGGTTACCACAATCATGTCATATGGCATTAAACGTGAAAATTGATTATCAATAATTTTTCCTAAAGAAGATTGAATGCCTAGTCCAGCAAATAAAAGGGCAACCGATCCAGCAACGCCAAATATGATCATCAGCATACGTTGTTTGTATCGAAAAATATTTCGAGCAGTGACTTTATGTGCAAATGATAAACGACGCCAGATAAAATCAATACGCTCTAAGAAAATTTTTGAACCTTTAACTGGTGGTTTTGGCAACAAAAGCTGAGAAGGTTTCTCACTAAGCTCTTTTCTAGCAATAATAAAGGCTGGTAAAACCGCACTAACAAGAGCAAATACAATTGCAATCAACGTATACGACCAATAGAAATAATAAGTCGTACTTCCTAAAGTCGTATCACCTGTAACAATCTCAGCAATGATTCGTGACAAAATGCAATGCCCCGCAAAAATTCCCAAGATGGTCCCTGTCATGCTAGCAACAAAACCATAGATAACAAATTTCATAATAACGTCACTATTGCTGTAACCAAGAGCTTTTAACACTCCTGAATTAGTGCGTTCTTCATCAACAAATCGCGTCATTGTTGTGAAAGTCACCAAAGCTGCGACCACATACAACACAATGGGAAAGACATTGCCGATGCTACCAATACTTGAGGTACTAGAAGCATAAGTCTGGTAACCTCCTCCACCAGGGAAACTTGAGCGAGTATACGTTGCATAAGTCGGCTCTTTCATAGCATCAAGATTAACTTTAGCGTCATCAAGTTGCTTTTCACTCTCAGTAATTTGAGCTTGGGCTTGATTAATGGAGTCTTGTGCTGCTAATTGTTGCTCATTTGGTAATTGAGTGAGCGTAGCTTTTTGGGCTTCCAGTTGAGATTTAGCTGCATCGACCTTTGCTTGATTAGCATCAATTGAGGTTTGCGTTTCTGATTTTAATTGTACTAGACGTTGACTAGGATTATCAGAAAGCAAATCCTCTAGGACTTTTTCTTTTTTAGCTATTTTTTTCTTATAAGTCTCTGAAAACGGATTTAAATTTTTTAAATCGTTATAACGAATTCTAGCAATCGTGTAAAAATCACTGTCAAAGGCTGATTCTGGAACGACGGCATAGTATTTCAATACTCCGTTTCCAGCACTTGATGTCCCAATGCTAGATTTTGAAAGAATCTCTGAGGAATTGACAAAGCCAACAACTTTGAATGTCGTTTTTTTCAAAATACCTTGTTCGTCAGATTGTGTAAAGCTAATCTCATCACCAAGGTGGTATTTCTTTTGCATGGTTGATGCTAAGGCAATTTCATCAGAAGTCTTGGGATAGGCACCTGAGACTATCTCATATTTTGAAATGCGTTTGCTATTTGAAAACACACGAATAGCATCATCGGTATTTTTAATTGTTACGTCTGTTAAATAACCATAGTCAATTGTACTATTTTTAATCCTAGTCAGTTCTTTTTGGTCATCATCACTAAAACCATAGCTTGCAATGACTGACAGGTCCGTGGTATTGTGCTTTTTCAGATAAATACTTGTTGTTCTTTGCATATCAGGACCAGTTACTTTCAAGGCGATAAAAGCAAAAGCTCCAAGCATCATCAAAAGCATAATGGATAAAAAACGACCTTTTGAACTTACGATTGATTTTCTGATATCTTTCCAATAAGTCTTTTTTGACATAGCCACCACCTCAATATTCTAGTGTTTCAATATCTTGAGGATGCTCATTAACTTCGATACTGCTTACCGTAGCATCGTGCATGTGAATCACACGATCAGCAATTGGGGCAAGAGCTGAATTATGCGTAACTATAATAACAGTCGACCCCTTATGACGTGACATATCTTGCAAAATTTTTAAGACTTGTTTTCCGGTTTGATAATCAAGGGCACCAGTCGGCTCATCGCAAAGCAATAATTTGGGATTTTTGGCTACCGCACGCGCAATTGACACCCGTTGTTGTTCTCCACCTGACAATTGAGCTGGAAAGTTATTAAGACGTTTTCCAAGTCCCACATCAATCAAAGTCTGCTTAGCATCTCTTGCATCGCTGACAATTTCTGATGCTAGCTCCACATTTTCTTTGGCGGTCAAATTAGGTACCAAATTGTAAAATTGGAAAACAAAACCAACATCATTTCGACGATAGGTTGTCAACTCCTTTTGACTGTAATTAGCAATATCAACCCCGTCAATCAAAACTTGCCCTTCATCGTTCGTGTCCATACCACCGAGAATATTTAAGACAGTTGATTTTCCAGCTCCTGATGCCCCTAAAATAATGACCAATTCTCCTTTTTCAATGGCAAAATTAATATCATTATTAGCAATAATCTCTGTATCACCAGTTTGATAACGTTTATAAGAATGCTTCATTTCAATATATGCCATGCGAGTCACCTCTTTAAAGTCTTATTTGAACAACATGTTGATTTAATTCGAGGTTTATTATATAATTTGCACGAAGATTAAACAAGGACAAAAATAGACATTCTGTTCATTTAAGAAATTAATAAAAGGATTTTACTCATTATGAAAAAACGTCATACTGAAACTGAAAATTACCTCAAGCAAGCCCTTGCGAAATTGCTGTTGGAGAAGAATTTTGAAGAGGTTACAGTGTCTGATTTGACACGAACCGCGGGAATAAACCGCGGAACATTTTACCTGCACTATGTTGATAAATACGATATGGCAGACCAGTTCAAAAATGATACTCTGGATGATTTATTTCATATTTTAAGTGATGAAAGCATTTATACCGACACACGTGCAGTTCTTTTTAGAACATTAACCTATGTTAAAGAAAATTTTGAATTTATCTATGCCATTTCAAAATCAGCTTATGTTGATTTTCCAAAAACAATCAAGGACTTTGTCTATGAATTTCTTCTGACTGTTCCTGAATTCAAGGAAACAATCACTGCCTACTACGATATTCCCTACCAGTACGCCTTGGAAGTATATTTGTCAAGCATTGAAAGCATCATTTCGCTCTGGGTACCAATGGTGGCAAAGAAAGCACCGAAGAAATCACAGACATTATCCTAAAAGTCGCCGCACTAGAAAAAATGATTTGAAAACATGAAAACTCACTTAGTTATTTAAGTGAGTTTTTGACATTTATAGTGCTTTTACGGCTTCAATGGCGGCTTGATAGTTTGGTTCGGAATTGACGTTTTCAAGGTATTCAGCGTAAACAAGCTTATTATCCTCATCTAAAACCAGTACAGCACGCGCTAACAGATGCCATTCTGCCATCAAAAGACCATAAGTCTTCCCAAATTCATTGTCATAGTAATCAGACAACATAACCGCTTGCTCAAGACCTTCAACACCACACCAGCGTGCTTGAGCAAATGGCAAGTCTGCTGAAATCGTAATTACCACGGTATCAGACATAGCTGAAAGTTCTTTATTAAACGTACGTGTCTGTGTTGAACAAATCCCTGTATCAATTGATGGCACAACGCTAATTACTTTTTTCTTTCCAGCAAAATCAGACAAGCTTTTAATACTTAAATCAGATGCTCGCAATGAAAAATCTGGTGCTGTTTCACCAATTTTTAGTTGTTTACCAATTAAAGTTACGGGATTTCCAAGAAAAGTTGTCATCGTTTATTCCTTCCATTTATGAGAGTTTTTGTGTTATTTGCAATAAAAGAAAGCCTTTTACTCTCCTTTCATTTTACCGAAAAATCTCTTTTTAAACCAAGAATATGCTTGAAAGTTAAAGATACTTGCTTGCCTCTCTAACTGAAAGTGGTGATAAGTGTTCTTTGTTTGTCATGATAAACGGTCTAACCCAAGCAGCGTTAGTTTTTGACAAATCACGTAATGCTCAAACTATGGCTATATTGATAAAAAAATCCTTTGAACCAACATTCCTCAGAAGAATCTCTTGGAGTAAATCAACCTTAGTCTGTTCTTTTCTACCAAGCTGATGAAGAATAGCTAGTCTACGCAGCCAGATATTATCATCATGTGCCCATGCTTTCATCACCTTATCAACTCTCTCATCTGTTAATCCAATGCGACCAATAACAACGGCTAGAATTCCAATACTATCCCACCACTGTTTGCTTTTTGCAAAATATTCAAGCTTTTCAATATCATCATAAGTCAGAAATCTTTGCTTGGAAGCTTGACACCACACGATTATTTTTCTCAAAAATTAATTAGACTATTGCTAAAAATTAGTGCAGTAATTTTCTTTCTTGTCGGTCTTTCAAATCTTATCCACTTCCCCTAAATTATCGGTATTTTACTACTAGCATTTGCTAGTTATTTAGTTGGAAAAGTCAATCCTAAAATTAATTCTCAATTATTAAGTAATCTTCCAGCTAATACCTTGGCACAAACAAATAATTTTCTAACCTTTTTATTTACCTTGTCACTTCCTGTCGGAACAATATTATTTAGTAGTTTGTCTTCGTGGAATATCACATCCACTTGGATTACATTTCTAGCTTCAACTGTTGCTGTCTTTAAATTGTCAACTCCTACTGAAACTGTTGCTGATTGAGAATTTTAAAAAAAGAAATCCAAGTTTTCCTTGGATTTCTTTTGGTATTACTTCTCTTATTATTTCTTCTCAATTGGTGCAACGCTGGCTAGTAGTTTTTTAAGTCCAACTTCGGGGAAATTGATTTTTAGTTCTTGAGTTTTTCCTGAGCCCGTAACTGCAAGAACAGTTCCTTCACCCCATTTTCTGTGGTGAGCAATATCTCCGATTTGCCAGTCGACAGCTTCTTTTGAAGCGCCAGAGGCTTGACCAAAAGGTACTCCTTTGACGGCTTTTGAATATAGCTGCACTCCACGTGATGTCGGTTGAACTTTCGCTTTGCGAGCTTGAAGAGCTTGTTGGAGACTCATCCCCTTACCAAAACTCATTGATTGGTCGCTGCTATTGCTATAGCAAACACCAAATGAAGAATTAGCAGGTCGAGCCAATCCTTGGTATTGCAATAACTCATCATCAATTTCACGGATGAAGCGAGATGGACGGTTATAACTTGTTTTACCAAACAAGGTACGTGCATTGGCATTTGTCACAAAGAGCAATTGCTCAGCACGCGTAATACCAACATATGCCAAACGGCGTTCTTCTTCTAATTCATCTTGATCTTCAGCAGCTCGAGAAAGTGGGAAGACTCCTTCTTCCATACCAATCAAGAAGACAATTGGAAATTCCAAACCTTTGGCAGCGTGCAAGGTCATCAAAGTCACTTCTGCTGTTTCAACATCACCATCATCAGTATCTGCAATCAAAGCCAAATCATTCAAGAAACGACTTAGTTTGTCAATACCAGATTCATCTTCTGGGGCATCGTCTTGATTTTCATCAAAGTTTTTCGTAACAGTCAAGAATTCTTCGATATTTTCGATACGTGCTTGGCTTTCAAGTGTATTTTGCACACGAAGGGCATCAAGATAACCTGTCTTATCAAGAACAGTTTCTACCAATCAGTAACACTGTATTTGTCCAAATCAGCACGAAGATTCATAAGAAGATTAGCCAAATCCCAAACGGCTTGTGCTGCTTTTCCTTTGACACCTGAAAGCATAATGTTAGCTGATGCATCAAGCAAACTCATGTTTTGAAGATTAGCAAAGTCACGGATTTTCTCAAGCGTACCAGGACCGACACCGCGTTTCGGTTCGTTGACAATTCGTTCATAACTAATGTTATCGGCAGTATTTGCAATAACATTCAAGTATGAAATCACGTCACGAATTTCCTTACGGCTGTAGAATTTTGTTCCACCAACCATAGTATAAGGAATATTTGATTTCAGCAAAGCTTCTTCAATAGTACGTGATTGGGCATTTGTACGGTAAAGTACTGCAAAATCTTTGAAGTTTTTCCCTTGTTCACGGACAATATTGTCAATCGTTGAAGCAACAAAAACAGCTTCTTCACGTTCGTCACGCCCACGATAGTAAACGATTTGTTCCCCATCAGTATTTTGTGTCCAAAGTTTTTTCGGACGACGATTACGGTTGTTATTGATAACGTCATTAGCTGCTTGCAAAATTTTCTTAGTGGAACGATAGTTTTCTTCCAACATAACAACCTTGGCTTCGGGATAATCTTTCTCAAAATCAAGGATATTTTGTCATATCAGCCCCACGCCAACCATAGATAGATTGGTCAGCATCACCGACGACACAGATATTTTTAAAACGAGATGCTAAAAGTTTCACCAACTGATACTGAGCATGGTTAGTATCTTGATACTCATCTACGTGAATATATTGGTAGCGTTGTTGGTAATAAGCCAAAACATCTGGATTTTGGTCAAACAAACGAAGCGTCAACATGATAAGGTCATCAAAGTCCATAGCTTCGCTTTGACGAAGTTCAGCTTGATAAGCTTTATAACATTTGGCAACAATTTGTGTGTACATGTCACCAGCTTGGTTCTCATATGCAACCTCATCAAGCAAATCATTCTTGGCATTTGAAATGGTTCCAAGGATGGCACGTTCATTCCATTTTTTAGGATCAATGTTGAGGTTCTTTAAAATACGTTTCATGAGCGTGCGTTGCTCACCTGGGTCCACAATTGTAAAGTTACGGTTGTAGCCAATATGGTCAGCGTCACGACGCAAAATGCGCACACACATGCTGTGGAAGGTAGCAATCAACGTATCAGCCGTTGCTGGATTCAAGGCCATGGCACGTTCACGCATTTCACGCGCAGCTTTATTGGTGAAGGTAATCGCTAAAATATTCCACGGATTTACAAATTTTTCATCAATCAAATAGCAATGCGGTGTGTTAACACGCGAGTCTTCCCAGAGCCCGCACCTGCCATAATCAAAAGCGGACCTTCTGTCGTCTTAACAGCTTCAGCCTGCCTATCATTCATACCATTTAATAAAGGATTCATTGTATAAAAGACCACGGAGGTTCTGCCATCAGCTCCCATCAGCCAAGAAAACCATCCGAGATTTATTCCTCTCTATATTAATTATTTTATTAAAATCAATGCTTTTCTATTGTACCATTTTTTAAAGAAATAATGTTGACTGGTTTCACTTTGTTTGACAAATCTTCAAGAAATACGAATGAATGCTGTCACTCTTATCAACTTCAGGATGAAAAGAAAGTCCGATTTGATTGCGATAACGAAGCAGCGATGATTTTGCCTGATGTTTTGACAAAATCTCAACTTCATCTTCTACCTCACTGATGCATGGTGCTCTGAATAAAGTCGCTGGTACTTGACCGAAATCCGCAAAA
>ENA-OQIG01000278-OQIG01000278.1-human-gut-metagenome-genome-assembly--contig:-NODE-278-length-30560-cov-2.605823_pt1 | contig 30560 bp, 33 predicted proteins | sample MGYA00242576_ERZ504741 | MGnify/ENA primary metagenome ERZ504741 (study PRJEB26092, sample SAMD00036436) | human gut metagenome | host: Homo sapiens | study: EMG produced TPA metagenomics assembly of... | reverse complement strand
TACTACACCATCGAGTTAGTTCGTAATCCATCGGTCGTCTGCGTGACCTTTCTCCGCTGTGGGAAATGTACAAGCAGGGCGTGGATCTGAACAGCATCGAATGGCTCATCATTAATCGGTATCGGAATCAGGAGAATTTATAATGGCTTACAGCGAAAAAGTTATCGACCATTACGAGAATCCGCGTAACGTGGGTTCCTTTGACAACAACGACGAGACCGTCGGCAGCGGAATGGTGGGTGCACCGGCCTGTGGCGACGTGATGAAGTTGCAGATTAAAGTCAACGATGAAGGTATCATTGAAGACGCGCGTTTTAAAACTTACGGCTGCGGTTCTGCTATCGCTTCCAGCTCCCTGGTCACCGAATGGGTGAAAGGGAAGTCTCTCGACGAAGCGCAGGCGATCAAAAATACCGATATTGCTGAAGAACTTGAACTGCCGCCGGTGAAAATTCACTGTTCTATTCTGGCAGAAGACGCGATCAAAGCCGCCATTGCGGACTATAAAAGCAAACGTGAAGCAAAATAAGAGTTGAGGTTTGGTTATGTCGATTACACTGAGCGACAGTGCAGCAGCGCGAGTAAATACCTTTCTGGCTAACCGCGGCAAAGGGTTTGGCCTGCGTCTGGGCGTGAGAACCTCCGGATGTTCAGGTATGGCTTATGTACTGGAATTTGTTGACGAACCGACGCCGGAAGACATCGTGTTTGAAGACAAAGGCGTGAAAGTCGTGGTCGATGGCAAAAGCCTGCAATTTCTGGACGGTACGCAGCTGGACTTCGTAAAAGAAGGCCTGAACGAAGGGTTTAAATTCACCAACCCGAACGTCAAAGATGAGTGTGGTTGCGGCGAAAGCTTCCACGTTTGATGCGCATACCGATAACCCCACCGTGGTCGCCTGCGCGTGGGGTTTGTTTTACCTGATTCGCCGTTATCGCGGCGGATCGCAGCCCTGAGAATGTTATGGATTACTTCACCCTCTTTGGCTTGCCTGCCCGTTATCAACTCGATACCCAGGCGCTGAGCCTGCGTTTTCAGGATCTACAACGTCAGTATCATCCTGATAAATTCGCCAGCGGAAGCCAGGCGGAACAACTCGCCGCCGTACAGCAATCTGCAACCATTAACCAGCCTGGCAAACGCTGCGTCATCCGTTAATGCGCGCGGAATATTTGCTTTCTTTACACGGTTTTGATCTCGCCAGCGAGCAGCATACTGTGCGCGACACCGCGTTCCTGATGGAACAGTTGGAGCTGCGCGAAGAGCTGGACGAGATCGAACAGGCGAAAGATGAAGCGCGGCTGGAAAGCTTTATCAAACGTGTGAAAAAGATGTTTGATACCCGCCATCAGTTGATGGTTGAACAGTTAGACAACGAGGCGTGGGACGCGGCGGCGGATACCGTGCGTAAGCTGCGTTTTCTCGATAAACTGCGGAGCAGTGCCGAACAACTCGAAGAAAAACTGCTCGATTTTTAATTTCTGGAAGCTAAACATGGCCTTATTACAAATTAGTGAACCTGGTTTGAGTGCTGCGCCGCATCAGCGTCGTCTGGCGGCTGGTATTGACCTGGGCACAACCAACTCGCTGGTGGCGACAGTGCGCAGCGGTCAGGCCGAAACGTTAGCCGACCATGAAGCCGTCACCTGCTGCCATCTGTTGTTCACTATCAACAGCAAGGGCATTCGGTGGGTTATGACGCGCGTACTAACGCAGCGCTTGACACCGCCAACACCATTAGTTCTGTTAAACGCCTGATGGGGCGCTCGCTGGCTGATATCCAGCAACGCTATCCGCATCTGCCTTATCAATTCCAGGCCAGCGAAAACGGCCTGCCGATGATTGAAACGGCGGCGGGGCTGCTGAACCCGGTGCGCGTTTCTGCGGACATCCTCAAAGCACTGGCGGCGCGGGCAACTGAAGCCCTGGCAGGCGAGCTGGATGGTGTAGTTATCACCGTTCCGGCGTACTTTGACGATGCCCAGCGTCAGGGCACCAAAGACGCGGCGCGTCTGGCGGGCCTTCACGTCCTGCGCTTACTTAACGAACCGACCGCTGCGGCTATCGCCTACGGGCTGGATTCCGGTCAGGAAGGCGTGATCGCCGTTTATGACCTCGGTGGCGGGACGTTTGATATTTCCATTCTGCGCTTAAGTCGCGGTGTGTTTGAAGTGCTGGCGACCGGCGGTGATTCCGCGCTCGGTGGTGATGATTTCGACCATCTGCTGGCGGATTACATTCGCGAGCAGGCGGGCATTCCTGATCGTAGCGATAACCGCGTTCAGCGTGAACTGCTGGATGCCGCCATTGCAGCCAAAATCGCGCTGAGCGATGCGGACTCCGTGACCGTTAACGTTGCGGGCTGGCAGGGCGAAATCAGCCGTGAACAATTCAATGAACTGATCGCGCCACTGGTAAAACGAACCTTACTGGCTTGTCGTCGCGCGCTTAAAGACGCGGGTGTAGAAGCTGACGAAGTGCTGGAAGTGGTGATGGTGGGCGGTTCTACTCGCGTGCCGCTGGTGCGTGAACGGGTAGGCGAATTTTTCGGTCGTCCACCGCTGACTTCCATCGACCCGGATAAAGTCGTCGCTATTGGCGCGGCGATTCAGGCGGATATTCTGGTGGGTAACAAGCCAGACAGCGAAATGCTGCTGCTTGATGTGATCCCACTGTCGCTGGGCCTCGAAACGATGGGCGGCTGGTGGAGAAAGTGATTCCGCGTAATACCACTATTCCGGTGGCCCGCGCTCAGGATTTCACCACCTTTAAAGATGGTCAGACGGCGATGTCTATCCATGTAATGCAGGGTGAGCGCGAACTGGTGCAGGACTGCCGCTCACTGGCGCGTTTTGCGCTGCGTGGTATTCCGGCGCTACCGGCTGGCGGTGCGCATATTCGCGTGACGTTCCAGGTCGATGCCGACGGTCTTTTGAGCGTGACGGCGATGGAGAAATCCACCGGCGTTGAGGCGTCTATTCAGGTCAAACCGTCTTACGGTCTGACCGATAGCGAAATCGCTTCGATGATCAAAGACTCAATGAGCTATGCCGAGCAGGACGTAAAAGCCGAATGCTGGCAGAACAAAAAGTAGAAGCGGCGCGTGTGCTGGAAAGTCTGCACGGCGCGCTGGCTGCTGATGCCGCGCTGTTAAGCGCCGCAGAACGTCAGGTCATTGACGATGCTGCCGCTCACCTGAGTGAAGTGGCGCAGGGCGATGATGTTGACGCCATCGAACAAGCGATTAAAAACGTAGACAAACAAACCCAGGATTTCGCCGCTCGCCGCATGGACCAGTCGGTTCGTCGTGCGCTGAAAGGCCATTCCGTGGACGAGGTTTAATATGCCAAAGATTGTTATTTTGCCTCATCAGGAGCTCTGCCTGATGGCGCTGTTCTGGAAGCTAATAGCGGTGAAACCATTCTCGACGCAGCTCTGCGTAACGGTATCGAGATTGAACACGCCTGTGAAAAATCCTGTGCTTGCACCACCTGCCACTGCATCGTTCGTGAAGGTTTTGACTCACTGCCGGAAAGCTCAGAGCAGGAAGACGACATGCTGGACAAAGCCTGGGGACTGGAGCCGGAAAGCCGTTTAAGCTGCCAGGCGCGCGTCACCGACGAAGATTTAGTGGTTGAAATCCCGCGTTACACTATCAACCATGCGCGTGAGCATTAACAGAGGTTAGTATGGGACTTAAGTGGACCGATAGCCGCGAAATTGGCGAAGCACTGTACGATGCGTATCCTGATATTGATCCGAAAACGGTTCGATTCACCGATATGCATCAGTGGATTTGCGCTCTGGAAGATTTCGACGACGACCCGCAGGCATCCAATGAGAAAATCTCGAAGCGATTTTGTTAGTCTGGCTGGACGAGGCCGAATAATTTCCGCGTCATGCTTCACGCCGCAGATGCGTTGGCTGCGCTCGTTCACCTCAGTCACATAGTTATCTATGCTCCTGGGGCTTCACTCACTTGCCGCCTTCCTGCAACGCGAATCATTTAGCGGAAAAATCCTGGGGCTGCCAACTGGCGGCCCTTTTACAAAGAAGGATAACTAAAATGACAGAAGCGATGAAGATTACCCTTCTACCAACCTGCCGACGCGCGCTGGGGAGAAAAAGCAACTTACAGCATTAATAATGACGGCATTACCCTGCATTTGAACGGGGCAGACGATCTGGGGCTGATCCAGCGTGCGGCGCGCAAGATTGACGGTCTGGGCATCAAGCATGTTCAGTTAAGCGGTGAAGGCTGGGATGCGGATCGCTGCTGGGCATTCTGGCAAGGTTACAAAGCCCCGAAAGGCACGCGTAAAGTGGAGTGGCCGGATCTGGACGATGCCCAGCGCAGGAACTGGATAACCGCCTGATGATCATCGACTGGGTGCGTGACACCATCAACGCACCGGCAGAAGAATTGGGACCATCGCAACTGGCACAGCGTGCTGTTGATCTGATCAGCAACGTCGCGGGCGATCGTGTGACTTATCGGATCACCAAAGGCGAAGATCTGCGTGAGCAAGGTTATATGGGGCTGCACACAGTCGGACGCGGTTCAGAACGTTCTCCGGTATTGCTGGCGCTGGATTACAACCCAACTGGCGATAAAGAAGCGCCAGTGTACGCGTGCCTGGTAGGTAAAGGTATCACTTTTGACTCCGGCGGCTACAGCATCAAACAGACTGCGTTTATGGACTCGATGAAGTCGGACATGGGCGGCGCGGCAACGGTTACCGGGGCGCTGGCATTTGCCATTACGCGCGGACTGAACAAGCGCGTGAAGCTGTTCCTCTGCTGTGCGGATAACCTGATTAGCGGCAATGCGTTCAAGCTGGGCGATATCATCACCTATCGCAACGGTAAAAAAGTTGAAGTGATGAACACTGATGCCGAAGGGCGTCTGGTGCTTGCCGATGGTCTGATTGATGCCAGTGCGCAGAAACCGGAACTGATCATTGATGCGGCGACCCTCACCGGGGCGGCGAAAACTGCGCTGGGTAATGATTATCACGCGCTGTTCAGTTTTGACGATGCGCTTGCCGGTCGTTTGCTGGCGAGTGCCTCACAAGAGAACGAACCATTCTGGCGTCTGCCGCTGGCGGAATTCCACCGCAGCCAGCTGCCGTCTAACTTTGCCGAACTGAACAATACCGGAAGCGCGGCGTATCCGGCAGGCGCGAGCACGGCGGCGGGCTTCCTGTCGCACTTTGTTGAGAACTATCAGCAAGGCTGGCTGCATATCGACTGCTCGGCGACTTACCGTAAAGCGCCGGTTGAACAGTGGTCTGCGGGCGCTACGGGACTTGGTGTGCGCACGATTGCTAATCTGTTAACGGCGTAAACTAATATGCCGGATGCGGCGTAAACGCCTTATCCGGCCTACAAATTCTGCAAATTCAACAAATTGCGAATCCCTTGTAGGCCTGATAAGCGTAGCGCATCAGGCATTTGCGCCCCGAACGTTGAATGAATTGTGGTTCTTATGTCCGAAACAAAAAACGAACTTGAAGACCTGCTGGAAAAAGCAGCAACCGAACCGGCGCACCGCCCGGCCTTTTTCCGTACTCTACTGGAATCCACCGTCTGGGTGCCTGGTACGGCGGCGCAGGGCGAGGCTGTGGTTGAAGATAGTGCGCTTGATTTACAGCACTGGGAAAAAGAAGACGGCACCAGCGCCATTCCTTTTTTCACCTCGTTAGAAGCGCTTCAACAGGCGGTTGAAGACGAACAGGCATTTGTCGTAATGCCCGTTCGCACATTGTTTGAGATGACCCTTGGCGAAACGCTCTTCCTTAATGCCAAACTGCCGACCGGTAAAGAATTTATGCCGCGTGAAATCAGTTTGTTGATTGGTGAAGAGGGAAATCCGCTGAGCAGCCAGGAAATCCTGGAAGGCGGTGAATCGCTGATATTATCGGAAGTCGCAGAGCCGCCAGCACAAATGATTGATTCACTCACCACCTTATTTAAAACCATTAAGTCGGTGAAGCGTGCTTTTATTTGTTCAATTAAAGAGAACGAAGAGGCACAGCCTAATTTACTTATTGGCATTGAAGCCGATGGTGATATCGAAGAAATTATTCAGGCGACGGGAAGTGTAGCGACCGATACATTACCTGGCGATGAACCAATCGATATTTGTCAGGTGAAAAAAGGGGAAAAAGGAATTAGCCACTTTATTACCGAACATATTGTGCCATTCTATGAACGTCGCTGGGGTGGTTTTTTACGTGACTTTAAACAAAACCGGATAATCTAAAATATGCCGCCCTAAAGGGCGGCATTCGGGCTTACTTGCTGCTCTGAAGGTTGTTAACCACCAGTAAATTGTCGCCGGAGAGACTCCGGTTATTATTTACTTGGGAAAACAGCGCACCAGAAACAATAAGTACGATACAGAAGCACCGTATCTTCATTGTGCGGTCCATGCGAAGTCCGCATCACGACAGCACCACTGGCGATATTGCCGCGATAGCAAGCGCTGAGACGCGCTTGCTCTAACGGTCGCGGAACATCCTTCCTTAAGCCAGCGCCCGCGTGCGAGACGGCGGAAAGGGCCGCAGTGGATAATACACTAACAGAACAATAATAACTCTCTTTGCTTGACAAAAAGAGAGTTACTGGCGAGTATTGTCTCCGCTGAGACGCTGCCTTGACATTACTACGGTAATACAACCTGCTGGAAAGGCCGCGAACCAGACCAGCATAAAAAACCGCCAAATTCGGCGGTTTTTATTGCCTGTAAAATACTTATTTCACTGGCTCAACCGGTAAATCTGCCCGCGCGCCCCATTCACTCCATGCGCCGTCGTACAGTTTCACGTTTGGCACATCCAGCGTCGCGAGTGCTAACAAAACCACGGCTGCCGTTACACCAGAGCCGCAGCTGACGATAATTGGTTTGTCGTAGCTGACGCCGCGACCAAAAAATATCGCATCCAGTTCATCGGTCGTTTTTAGTTCGCCTTCGCGCACCAGTTCCGTCCACGGAACATTCAGTGCTCCGGGAATATGTCCGCGACGTAAACCTGGGCGAGGTTCATCAACTTCTGCGTTAAAACGTGCAGCCGGGCGGGCATCAATAATTTGCGCCGTATTTTCATGGCTTGCCAATAATACATCGGTTACTTTCACCACGGCTTCAGGATTAAACGCGGCGTTAAACTCTCCTTCCGGCAGCTCTACTGCACCTTCTTCTAACAGCAGATCATCGCGCTGCCAGCCTGCAAGTCCACCCCCCAGAATCGACACTTTCTCTACACCAAAGGTGCGCAGCATCCACCATGCTCGTGGGGCTGAGAAAAGATTACCTTCGTCATAGACAATCAGGTGCTTATCCTGGTTAACGCCTAATTCACGCATCGCCACGGCGAACGTTTCCGGGCGCGGCAGCATGTGCGGAAGCGGGGAAGTGTGATCAGAAAGCGCTTCGATATCAAAAAACACTGCGCCGGGAATATGTCCATTCAGATACTCCTGAGCAACGTTACGATCTTCCTGTCCAGGCGACGCCATGCGGGCATCGATAATCTGAATTTCCGGGTCATCAATATGTTCGGCGAGCCAGTCGGCTCCTACAAACCATGTCGTGGACATAGGCATCTCCATTTTTGCCGGGGTTAGGCTAAATTGTCGGATGTTTAGTGAAAAGCGACAAGCGAAAGAGGCTGATTTGGCTGTCTGAGCCACAATTCTCACTAAAATTCGGATTGTATGGGCGTGATACTGAATTACATAACGTAAATTCTCACGCATAATAATTATTCGACGTTGCTAACGGGCCATTGTGGCAGGGATGAAAAATGAAAAAGTTACGCGTAGCCGCCTGCATGCTAATGCTGGCGCTGGCAGGGTGCGACAACAACGATAACGCGCCAACAGCGGTGAAAAAAGATGCGCCTTCTGAAGTTACTAAAGCGGCCTCTTCAGAAAACGCGAGTTCAGCAAAACTCTCCGTGCCGGAGCGACAAAAACTGGCCCAACAGAGTGCCGGTAAGGCGCTGACATTGCTGGATCTCTCTGAAGTCCAACTTGATGGTGCAGCCACGCTGGTGCTGACGTTCTCCATCCCTCTCGACCCGGATCAGGATTTCTCACGCGTTATTCATGTCGTCGATAAAAAAGCGGCAAAGTGGATGGTGCCTGGGAGCTGTCAGATAATCTTAAAGAGCTGCGTTTACGCCACCTCGAACCGAAACGTGATTTGATCGTTACTATTGGCAAGGAGGTCAAAGCACTCAACAACGCAACCTTCAGTAAAGATTACGAAAAAACTATAACTACCCGCGACATCCAACCCAGCGTCGGTTTTGCCAGCCGTGGTTCGCTGCTGCCTGGCAAAGTCGTTGAAGGCTGCCGGTAATGGCGCTCAACGTTAATAATGTCGATGTTAACTTCTTCCGCGTTAAGCCAGAATCTCTGCCAGCATTCATTAGCCAATGGGAATACCGCAATTCGCTGGCGAACTGGCAGTCAGACAAACTGCTGCAGATGGCGGATCTGGTCTACACCGGACGGTTGATCTCAATCCTGCGCGTAACACCCGTGAAAAATTATTGCTGCCGCTGGGCGATATCAAACGCTTCAGCAGGCGGGCGTGTATCTGGCTGTGATGAATCAGGCTGGACGTTACGATTACAGTAATCCCGCGACGCTGTTTACGTTAAGTGATATCGGCGTTTCAGCTCACCGTTATCACAATCGTCTGGATATCTTTACCCAAAGTCTGGAAAACGGCGCGGCCCAGCAAGGAATTGAAGTCTCTTTATTAAATGAGAAAGGGCAGACTCTGACTCAGGCAACCAGTGACGCTCAGGGGCATGTGCAGCTGGAAAATGATAAAAACGCGGCATTACTGTTGGCGCGTAAAGACGGTCAGACAACGCTACTCGATTTAAAACTTCCGGCGCTGGACTTAGCAGAATTTAACATTGCTGGCGCGCCAGGCTATAGCAAACAGTTTTTCATGTTTGGCCCGCGCGATCTTTATCGCCCGGGTGAAACGGTCATCCTCAATGGTTTGCTGCGTGATGCAGACGGTAAAGCGTTGCCCAATCAACCCATCAAGTTAGACGTGATTAAACCCGATGGACAGGTACTCAGGAGCGTCGTTAGTCAGCCGGAGAATGGCCTCTACCACTTTACCTGGCCACTCGATAGCAATGCGGCAACCGGTATGTGGCATATTCGCGCTAACACGGGCGATAACCAGTATCGGATGTGGGATTTCCACGTCGAAGATTTTATGCCAGAGCGCATGGCGCTGAATCTGACCGGTGAGAAAACCCCGCTAACGCCGAAAGATGAAGTGAAATTCTCCGTGGTGGGGTACTACCTGTATGGTGCACCTGCTAATGGTAATACTTTGCAAGGGCAACTTTTCCTGCGCCCACTGCGTGAAGCTGTGTCAGCCTTACCTGGTTTTGAATTCGGCGATATAGCTGCCGAAAATCTTTCCCGCACGCTGGATGAAGTTCAGTTGACGCTGGATGATAAAGGGCGCGGCGAAGTTTCTACAGAAAGCCAGTGGAAGGAAACGCATTCCCCATTACAGGTTATTTTCCAGGGTAGTTTGCTGGAATCGGGCGGTCGCCCGGTGACGCGCCGCGCTGAGCAGGCTATCTGGCCTGCCGATGCATTGCCGGGGATCCGTCCGCAGTTCGCCTCGAAATCGGTTTACGATTATCGTACTGACAGCACGGTGAAACAGCCCATTGTTGATGAAGGCAGTAACGCCGCTTTTGACATCGTTTATAGCGATGCGCAAGGCGTGAAAAAAGCCGTGTCGGGCTTGCAGGTGCGCCTGATTCGCGAACGCCGCGATTACTACTGGAACTGGTCAGAAGATGAAGCTGGCAGTCACAGTTTGATCAAAAAGATCTGATCGAAAATGAACAAACTCTGGATCTGAAAGCGGACGAAACCGGCAAGGTCAGTTTTCCGGTAGAGTGGGGCGCTTATCGTCTGGAAGTCAAAGCGCCGAATGAAGCGGTCAGTAGTGTTCGTTTCTGGGCTGGCTATAGCTGGCAGGACAACAGCGACGGTAGCGGCGCAGTGCGACCCGACCGTGTCACGCTGAAACTGGATAAAGCCAGTTATCGCCCTGGCGACACCATTAAGTTGCATATCGCCGCGCCAACGGCGGGTAAAGGTTATGCGATGGTCGAGTCCAGTGAAGGGCCGCTGTGGTGGCAAGAGATTGATGTTCGGGCTCAAGGGCTGGATCTGACGATTCCGGTCGATAAAACCTGGAATCGTCATGATCTGTATTTAAGTACGCTGGTGGTACGTCCTGGCGATAAATCTCGCTCCGCGACGCCAAAACGCGCGGTTGGTGTGTTGCATCTGCCGCTTGGCGATGAAAACCGTCGCCTCGATCTGGCGCTGGAAACACCAGCAAAAATGCGTCCCAATCAACCATTAACCGTGAAAATTAAAGCCAGCACTAAAAATGGCGAGAAGCTAAACAGGTGAATGTGCTGGTGTCTGCCGTTGATAGTGGTGTGCTGAATATTACTGACTACGTCACGCCAGATCCGTGGCAGGCGTTCTTTGGTCAGAAACGCTATGGCGCAGACATTTACGATATTTACGGTCAGGTTATTGAAGGTCAGGGGCGTCTGGCAGCTCTGCGTTTCGGTGGCGATGGTGATGAGCTGAAACGTGGTGGTAAACCGCCGGTCAATCACGTCAATATTGTCGCGCAGCAGGCGCTGCCGGTAACGCTCAACGAACAGGGCGAAGGCTCGGTTACACTGCCGATTGGCGATTTTAACGGTGAATTGCGCGTCATGGCGCAAGCCTGGACGGCAGATGATTTCGGTAGCAACGAAAGCAAAGTGATAGTTGCCGCACCGGTGATTGCTGAACTGAACATGCCGCGCTTTATGGCGAGTGGCGATACCTCGCGTCTGACGCTGGATATCACTAATCTTACCGATAAACCGCAAAAACTGAACGTTGCCCTGACCGCCAGTGGTTTGCTTGAACTGGTCAGCGATTCACCCGCAGCCGTTGAATTAGCGCCAGGTGTGCGTACTACGCTGTTTATCCCGGTGCGAGCATTGCCGGGTTATGGCGATGGAGAAATTCAGGCCACCATTAGCGGGTTAGCGTTACCGGGTGAAACCGTTGCCGATCAGCATAAGCAGTGGAAAATCGGCGTCCGTCCGGCGTTCCCGGCACAAACGGTTAATTACGGTACGGCGTTACAGCCTGGTGAGACATGGGCGATTCCGGCGGATGGATTGCAAAACTTCTCGCCTGTTACGCTGGAAGGGCAATTGTTGTTGAGCGGCAAACCACCGCTGAACATTGCACGTTATATCAAAGAGTTAAAAGCGTATCCGTACGGCTGTCTTGAGCAAACCGCCAGCGGCCTTTTCCCGTCACTTTATACCAACGCAGCCCAACTGCAGGCGTTGGGCATCAAAGGCGACAGTGATGAGAAACGCCGTGCATCGGTCGATATCGGCATTTCCCGTTTGCTGCAAATGCAACGTGATAACGGCGGCTTTGCGCTGTGGGATAAAAACGGTGACGAAGAGTACTGGCTGACGGCTTACGTGCTGGATTTCCTGGTCCGCGCAGGCGAACAGGGTTACAGCGTGCCGACAGACGCCATTAACCGGGGTAATGAGCGTCTGCTGCGCTATTTACAAGATCCGGGCATGATGTCGATCCCGTACGCGGATAATCTCAAAGCCAGTAAATTCGCCGTACAGTCTTACGCTGCGCTGGTGCTGGCCCGTCAGCAAAAAGCACCACTGGGTGCGCTGCGTGAAATCTGGGAGCATCGTGCAGATGCCGCTTCTGGTTTACCGCTGCTGCAACTTGGCGTTGCGCTGAAAACCATGGGTGATGCGACGCGTGGTGAAGAATCGATTGCGCTGGCGCTGAAAACGCCGCGTAATGATGAGCTGAAATGGCTGGGTGATTACGGTAGCCCACTGCGCGACAACGCGTTAATGCTCTCCTTGCTGGAAGAAAATAAACTGCTACCCGATGAGCAGAACACTTTGCTGAACACGCTTTCGCAGCAGGCATTTGGTGAACGCTGGCTATCGACGCAGGAAAGTAACGCGTTGTTCCTGGCTGCCCGTACGATTCAGGATTTACCGGGTAAATGGCAGGCGCAAACCTCTTTCTCAGCTGAGCCGCTGACAGGCGAGAAAACGCTAAACAGCAATCTGAATAGCGATCAACTTGCCACCTTGCAGGTGAGAAACAGTGGCGATCAGCCGTTATGGCTGCGTGTGGATGCCAGCGGTTATCCGCAATCCGCACCTTTACCGGCGAACAATGTGCTGCAAATCGAGCGTCATATTCTTGGTACTGATGGTAAGAGCAAATCGCTGGACTCGTTACGTAGCGGCGATCTGGTGCTGGTCTGGTTGCAGGTAAAAGCCAGTAACAGCGTGCCGGATGCGTTAGTCGTGGATCTGCTGCCTGCGGGTCTGGAACTGGAAAATCAGAATCTGGCGAACGGTAGCGCCAGCCTGGAGCAAAGTGGTGGCGAAGTGCAAAACTTACTGAACCAGATGCAGCAGGCGAGCATTAAGCACATTGAGTTCCGTGACGATCGCTTTGTGGCGGCGGTTGCCGTTGATGAATACCAACCGGTAACGCTGGTGTATCTGGCGCGGGCGGTGACGCCGGGAACGTATCAGGTACCGCAACCGATGGTGGAATCAATGTATGTTCCCCAATGGCGGGCGACCGGCGCGGCTGAAGATCTGCTGATTGTCCGACCGTAAATGCCTCGCTTGTTAACCAAACGCGGCTGCTGGATAACGCTGGCAGCTGCGCCATTTCTCCTTTTTCTTGCAGCGTGGGGAGCAGATAAACTCTGGCCTCTACCGCTGCATGAAGTCAATCCCGCACGAGTGGTCGTGGCGCAGGATGGTACGCCGCTATGGCGCTTCGCCGATGCTGACGGCATCTGGCGTTATCCGGTAACAATCGAAGATGTTTCTCCACGTTACCTTGAAGCGCTGATCAATTATGAAGATCGCTGGTTCTGGAAGCATCCGGGGGTGAATCCATTCTCGGTGGCGCGCGCAGCATGGCAAGATCTCACTTCGGGACGGGTTATTTCCGGTGGCAGCACGCTCACTATGCAGGTTGCTCGTCTGCTTGATCCTCACCCCAAAACATTTGGCGGCAAATTCGCCAGCTCTGGCGCGCGTTGCAACTGGAATGGCATCTGTCTAAGCGTGAAATTCTGACCTTGTATCTTAACCGCGCTCCGTTTGGCGGTACGTTGCAGGGGATCGGTGCGGCAAGTTGGGCTTATCTCGGAAAGTCGCCTGCGAATTTAAGCTATTCCGAGGCGGCAATGCTGGCGGTTTTGCCGCAAGCGCCCAGCCGTCTTCGCCCGGATCGTTGGCCGGAGCGTGCCGAAGCCGCGCGTAATAAAGTGCTCGAACGGATGGCCGTGCAAGGTGTGTGTGGTCCCGTGAGCAGGTAAAAGAGTCAAGGGAAGAACCATCTGCTGGCACCCGACAAATGCCGCAACTGGCACCGCTGTTTTCGCGCATGATGCTCGGTAAAAGCAAAAGCGACAAAATCGTTACTACGCTGGATGCCGGTCTTCAACGACGTCTGGAAGAACTGGCGCAAAACTGGAAAGGGCGGTTGCCACCGCGCAGCTCACTGGCGATGATCGTGGTTGATCATACCGATATGCGTGTTCGCGGCTGGGTGGGATCGGTTGATCTCAACGATGATTCACGCTTTGGTCATGTTGATATGGTCAATGCGATCCGATCGCAGGATCGGTGCTCAAACCATTTGTTTATGGTCTGGCGCTGGATGAAGGTTTGATCCACCCGGCATCACTGCTGCAAGACGTCCCCCGGCGCACCGGTGATTATCGACCAGGTAACTTTGATAGCGGTTTTCATGGCCCGATCAGCATGAGCGAGGCGCTGGTGCGCTCGCTGAACTTACCTGCTGTGCAGGTGCTGGAAGCCTATGGACCGAAACGGTTTGCGGCAAAATTACGCAATGTTGGATTGCCGTTATATTTGCCCAACGGTGCTGCGCCGAATCTTTCACTCATTCTCGGCGGCGCTGGTGCAAAACTGGAAGATATGGCGGCAGCGTATACCGCGTTTGCTCGCCACGGCAAGGCAGGCAAATTGCGCTTACAGCCTGACGATCCGCTGCTTGAACGGCCTTTAATGTCGTCGGGGGCGGCGTGGATCATTCGCCGGATTATGGCTGATGAAGCGCAACCCTTACCGGATAGTGCCTTGCCGCGCGTCGCCCCACTGGCATGGAAACGGGCACCAGCTATGGCTATCGTGATGCCTGGGCGATTGGGGTTAACGCTCGCTATGTTATTGGGATCTGGACTGGCAGACCGGACGGCACGCCCGTTGTTGGTCAGTTTGGCTTTGCCAGTGCCGTACCATTGTTGAATCAGGTCAATAATATCTTACTGTCGCGCAGTGCGAATCTGCCGGAAGACCCGCGCCCGAACTCAGTCACTCGTGGCGTTATCTGCTGGCCGGGCGGACAGTCTTTGCCGGAAGGTGACGGTAACTGTCGCCGCCGCCTGGCAACCTGGCTGCTGGACGGGAGTCAGCCGCCAACTCTATTACTGCCGGAGCAGGAAGGCATTAATGGCATTCGTTTCCCCATCTGGCTGGATGAAAATGGCAAACGTGTTGCCGCTGATTGCCCGCAAGCACGACAAGAAATGATAAATGTCTGGCCGCTACCGCTGGAACCTGGCTGCCCGCATCAGAACGTCGCGCTGTGCGCTTACCACCGGCCTCGACAATTTGCCCGCCATACGGTCACGATGCCCAGCTCCCTCTGCAGCTGACAGGCGTTCGCGATGGCGCGATTATTAAACGTTTACCGGGCGCAGCGGAAGCGACTTTGCCGTTGCAATCAAGTGGAGGGGCAGGTGAACGCTGGTGGTTTCTGAATGGCGAACCGTTAACTGAACGCGGGCGCAACGTGACCCTGCATTTGACGGATAAAGGTGATTATCAATTGCTGGTGATGGATGATGTGGGGCAAATCGCGACAGTGAAATTTGTCATGCAATAGTCTGTTTTGTCCCTGATTGTTGCTAAAACTCATTTTATTTTAAAAAAATGTTACCTTCATCAATAGTCAACGGCCCTGTTGCTCATTATAATCCGCGCCATCTCGTACGCTGGTACAGACAACAACAGAACAATTTACAGAGGTAAAAATGGCTATTGAACGTACTTTTTCCATCATCAACCGAACGCGGTAGCAAAAAACGTCATTGGTAATATCTTTGCGCGCTTTGAAGCTGCAGGGTTCAAAATTGTCGGCACCAAAATGCTGCACCTGACCGTTGAACAGGCACGTGGCTTTTATGCTGAACACGATGGAAAACCGTTCTTTGATGGTCTGGTTGAATTCATGACCTCTGGCCCGATCGTGGTTTCCGTGCTGGAAGGTGAAAACGCCGTTCAGCGTCACCGCGATCTGCTGGGCGCGACCAATCCGGCAAACGCACTGGCCGGTACTCTGCGCGCTGATTACGCTGACAGCCTGACCGAAAATGGTACCCACGGTTCTGACTCCGTCGAATCTGCCGCTCGCGAAATCGCTTATTTCTTCGGCGAAGGCGAAGTGTGCCCGCGCACCCGTTAATAATTTCGTAAATGCCGCGTGCAAACGTGGCATCCGTGCGCCAGAATTTGTACAATGCAGCGCCCCCGGACGAGCAGCCGCTCACTGGGGCGTTTCTTTTTTCAACCCTCCAGGGGCCATAACGTGTAATAACGAGGCCGGAATAGCATATGTCTGAACAATTAGTCACACCTGAAAACGTCACTACCAAAGATGGAAAAATCAACCTGCTGGATCTCAATCGTCAGCAGATGCGGGAGTTTTTTAAAGATTTAGGTGAAAAACCCTTCCGCGCCGATCAGGTGATGAAGTGGATGTATCACTATTGCTGCGACAATTTTGATGAGATGACTGACATCAACAAAGTGTTGCGCGGCAAGCTGAAAGAGGTGGCGGAAATCCGCGCACCGGAAGTGGTTGAAGAACAGCGTTCATATGACGGCACCATTAAATGGGCGATTGCCGTGGGTGACCAGCGCGTCGAAACGGTGTATATCCCGGAAGACGACCGTGCCACGCTCTGCGTCTCTTCGCAGGTGGGGTGTGCGCTGGAGTGTAAATTCTGTTCCACCGCCCAGCAGGGCTTTAACCGCAACCTGCGGGTATCGGAAATTATTGGCCAGGTGTGGCGTGCGGCGAAAATCGTCGGCGCAGCAAAAGTCACCGGTCAGCGCCCAATCACTAACGTAGTGATGATGGGCATGGGCGAGCCGCTGCTCAACCTGAACAACGTCGTTCCGGCGATGGAAATCATGCTTGATGATTTCGGTTTTGGCCTGTCTAAACGTCGCGTGACGCTTTCCACTTCCGGTGTAGTTCCAGCGCTGGATAAACTGGGCGATATGATCGACGTTGCGCTGGCAATTTCCCTGCACGCGCCGAACGACGAAATTCGTGACGAAATTGTGCCGATCAACAAAAAGTACAATATCGAAACGTTCCTTGCTGCGGTGCGCCGTTATCTGGAGAAATCCAACGCCAATCAAGGCCGAGTCACTATTGAATACGTGATGCTTGACCACGTTAACGACGGCACTGAACACGCTCACCAACTGGCGGAACTGCTGAAAGATACGCCGTGTAAGATCAACCTGATCCCGTGGAACCCGTTCCCGGGCGCACCGTATGGACGCAGTTCGAACAGCCGTATCGACCGTTTCTCAAAAGTGCTGATGAGCTACGGTTTCACCACTATTGTGCGTAAAACGCGTGGTGATGATATCGATGCTGCCTGTGGTCAGTTGGCGGGCGATGTTATCGACCGTACGAAACGTACCCTGCGTAAACGGATGCAGGGTGAAGCCATCGACATTAAAGCGGTCTGATAGCCATTACGCACGGTTACTTTATGTACCGTGGCGTAATGTTTTATGAATGAAGTATTAAGTTGCAATTGTCTGGTCAATATTAACGGTGCGTTTTTGCTGACTTTAAGGCAGTATGTAACGATGCAACAGTAAGTTAGCCTTAGTGAATGTGGCTTTGTCACGAGCACACAGACGGTCTTATACTGTATGATAACGGTTAACTTAACGGATGTTTCGCGGTGTGGGTGAGCATGATGGTTCACCGGCATCTCAATTCTCATTTAAACGTACCTGCAGCGAATGAATACTGAAGCCACGCACGACCAAAATGAAGCACTTACTACCGGCGCTCGCCTGCGTAATGCTCGCGAACAACTAGACTTAGTCAGCAGGCCGTTGCCGAGCGACTTTGCCTGAAGGTTTCCACGGTACGCGACATTGAAGAAGATAAGGCACCCGCCGATCTTGCTTCAACATTCCTGCGCGGATATATCCGCTCTTATGCGCGTCTGGTACATATTCCAGAAGAAGAACTGCTGCCAGGGCTGGAAAAGCAGGCTCCACTACGGGCTGCAAAAGTTGCGCTATGCAGAGTTTTTCCCTCGGTAAACGCCGCAAAAAACGTGACGGCTGGCTGATGACCTTCACCTGGCTGGTGTTGTTTGTGGTTATCGGCCTGAGCGGTGCCTGGTGGTGGCAAGACCACAAAGCTCAGCAGGAAGAGATCACCACTATGGCCGATCAATCTTCGGCGGAACTGAGCAGTAATAGCGAGCAGGGGCAGAGTGTTCCGTTAAATACGTCGACAACTACAGACCCGGCTACAACGTCCACGCCGCCAGCGTCTGTGGATACTACCGCAACCAACACGCAAACACCTGCCGTAACTGCGCCAGCACCAGCTGTTGATCCGCAACAGAATGCGGTTGTTTCGCCTTCGCAGGCAAATGTTGATACCGCCGCGACCCCGGCACCAACGGCAACAACAACGCCAGATGGCGCTGCGCCGTTGCCAACCGATCAGGCAGGCGTGACTACGCCGGCGGCTGATCCGAATGCGCTGGTGATGAACTTTACTGCCGATTGCTGGCTGGAGGTTACTGATGCTACCGGTAAAAAATTGTTTAGCGGTATGCAGCGTAAAGACGGTAATTTGAACTTAACCGGCCAGGCACCGTACAAACTGAAAATTGGTGCGCCAGCCGCAGTACAGATCCAGTATCAAGGGAAACCTGTCGATCTGAGTCGTTTTATCAGAACTAACCAGGTTGCGCGTCTGACCCTCAATGCCGAACAATCACCGGCGCAGTAACAGACGGGTAACGCGGGAGATTTTTCATGCATAACCAGGCTCCAATTCAACGTAGAAAATCAACACGTATTTACGTTGGGAATGTGCCGATTGGCGATGGTGCTCCCATCGCCGTACAGTCCATGACCAATACGCGTACGACAGATGTCGAAGCAACGGTCAATCAAATCAAGGCGCTGGAACGCGTTGGCGCTGATATCGTCCGTGTCTCCGTACCGACGATGGACGCGGCAGAAGCGTTCAAACTCATCAAACAGCGGGTTAACGTGCCGCTGGTGGCTGACATCCACTTCGACTATCGCATTGCGCTGAAAGTAGCGGAATACGGCGTCGATTGTCTGCGTATTAACCCTGGCAATATCGGTAATGAAGAGCGTATTCGCATGGTAGTTGACTGTGCGCGCGATAAAAACATTCCGATCCGCATTGGCGTTAACGCCGGATCGCTGGAAAAAGATCTGCAAGAAAAGTATGGCGAACCGACGCCGCAGGCGTTGCTGGAATCCGCCATGCGCCATGTTGATCATCTCGATCGCCTGAACTTCGATCAGTTCAAAGTCAGCGTGAAAGCGTCTGACGTCTTCCTCGCTGTTGAGTCTTATCGTTTGCTGGCAAAACAAATCGATCAGCCGCTGCATCTGGGGATCACCGAAGCGGGTGGCGCGCGCAGCGGGGCAGTAAAATCCGCCATTGGTTTAGGTCTGCTGCTGTCTGAAGGCATCGGCGACACGCTGCGCGTATCACTGGCGGCCGATCCGGTCGAAGAGATCAAAGTCGGTTTCGATATTTTGAAATCGCTGCGTATCCGTTCGCGAGGTATCAACTTCATCGCCTGTCCGACCTGTTCGCGTCAGGAGTTTGATGTTATCGGTACGGTTAACGCGCTGGAGCAACGCCTGGAAGATATCATCACTCCGATGGACGTTTCGATTATCGGCTGCGTGGTGAATGGCCCTGGTGAGGCGCTGGTTTCTACACTCGGCGTCACTGGCGGCAACAAGAAAAGCGGCCTCTATGAAGATGGCGTGCGCAAAGACCGTCTGGACAACAACGATATGATCGATCAGCTGGAAGCGCGCATTCGTGCGAAAGCAGTCAGCTGGACGAAGCGCGTCGAATTGACGTTCAGCAGGTCGAAAAATAATAACGTGATGGGAAGCGCCTCGCTTCCCGTGTATGATTGAACCGCATGGCTCCCGAAACATTGAGGGAAGCGTTGAGGGTTCATTTTTATATTCAGAAAGAGAATAAACGTGGCAAAAAACATTCAAGCCATTCGCGGCATGAACGATTACCTGCCTGGCGAAACGGCCATCTGGCAGCGCATTGAAGGCACACTGAAAAACGTGCTCGGCAGCTACGGTTACAGTGAAATCCGCTTGCCGATTGTAGAGCAGACCCCGCTATTCAAACGTGCGATTGGTGAAGTCACCGACGTGGTTGAAAAAGAGATGTACACCTTTGAGGATCGCAATGGCGACAGCCTGACTCTGCGCCCTGAAGGGACGGCGGGCTGTGTACGCGCCGGCATCGAGCATGGTCTTCTGTACAATCAGGAACAGCGTCTGTGGTATATCGGGCCGATGTTCCGTCACGAGCGTCCGCAGAAAGGGCGTTATCGTCAGTTCCATCAGTTGGGCTGCGAAGTTTTCGGTCTGCAAGGTCCGGATATCGACGCTGAACTGATTATGCTCACCGCCCGCTGGTGGCGCGCGCTGGCTATTTCCGAACACGTAACTCTTGAGCTGAATTCTATCGGTTCGCTGGAAGCACGCGCCAATTACCGCGATGCGCTGGTGGCATTCCTTGAGCAGCATAAAGAAAAGCTGGACGAAGACTGCAAACGCCGCATGTACACTAACCCGCTGCGCGTGCTGGATTCAAAAAATCCGGAAGTGCAGGCGCTTCTCAACGACGCTCCGGCATTAGGTGATTATCTGGACGAGGAATCTCGTGAGCATTTTGCCGGTCTGTGCAAACTGCTTGAGAGCGCGGGGATCGCTTACACCGTAAACCAGCGTCTGGTGCGTGGTCTGGATTACTATAACCGTACCGTTTTCGAGTGGGTGACTAACAGTCTCGGCTCCCAGGGCACCGTGTGTGCAGGCGGTCGTTATGACGGTCTTGTGGAACAACTGGGCGGTCGTGCAACACCGGCTGTCGGTTTTGCGATGGGCCTCGAACGTCTTGTATTGTTAGTACAGGCCGTTAATCCGGAATTTAAAGCCGATCCTGTTGTCGATATATACCTGGTGGCTTCAGGTGCTGATACACAATCTGCGGCTATGGCATTAGCTGAGCGTCTGCGTGATGAATTACCGGGCGTGAAATTGATGACCAACCACGGCGGCGGCAACTTTAAGAAACAGTTTGCCCGTGCTGATAAATGGGGTGCCCGCGTTGCTGTGGTGCTGGGTGAGTCTGAAGTGGCTAACGGCACAGCAGTAGTGAAGGATTTGCGCTCTGGTGAGCAAACGGCAGTTGCGCAGGATAGCGTAGCCGCGCATTTGCGCACGTTACTGGGTTAAGGAAGGAGAAGGACAGCGTGGAAATTTACGAGAACGAAAACGACCAGGTAGAAGCGGTTAAACGCTTTTTTGCTGAAAATGGCAAAGCACTGGCTGTTGGGGTGATTTTGGGCGTTGGCGCACTGATTGGCTGGCGCTACTGGAACAGCCATCAGGTTGATTCTGCACGCTCCGCTTCTCTTGCCTATCAAAATGCGGTTACCGCAGTGAGCGAAGGCAAACCGGATAGCATCCCGGCGGCGGAAAAATTTGCTGCTGAAAATAAAAATACTTATGGTGCACTGGCTTCTTTGGAACTTGCGCAGCAATTTGTTGACAAAAATGAACTAGAGAAAGCTGCCGCCCAGTTACAACAGGGGCTGGCAGACACGAGCGATGAAAATCTCAAAGCCGTGATAAATCTGCGTCTTGCTCGCGTTCAGGTACAGCTCAAGCAGCTGATGCCGCGCTGAAAACCCTTGATACCATCAAAGGTGAAGGGTGGGCTGCCATTGTTGCCGACCTGCGTGGTGAAGCATTGCTGAGCAAAGGTGATAAGCAAGGTGCGCGTAGTGCATGGGAAGCAGGCGTGAAAAGCGATGTTACTCCGGCACTGAGCGAAATGATGCAGATGAAAATTAATAATTTGTCCATCTGAGAGGGACCCGATGCAATTGCGTAAATTACTGCTGCCAGGACTGCTTTCCGTTACCCTTTTAAGCGGCTGTTCGCTGTTTAACAGCGAAGAAGATGTGGTAAAGATGTCCCCATTGCCAACCGTTGAAAACCAGTTTACGCCGACACGGCGTGGAGCACTTCCGTTGGTAGCGGTATTGGCAACTTCTATTCCAATCTTCATCCGGCACTGGCGGACAACGTTGTCTATGCAGCGGACCGCGCTGGTTTAGTAAAAGCGCTGAATGCGGATGATGGCAAAGAAATCTGGTCTGTCAGCCTGGCCGAGAAAGATGGCTGGTTCTCTAAAGAGCCTGCATTACTTTCTGGCGGTGTGACCGTGTCTGGTGGCATGTCTACATTGGCAGCGAAAAGGCGCAGGTTTACGCGCTGAATACCAGCGATGGTACTGTGGCATGGCAAACTAAGTCGCGGGTGAAGCACTTTCGCGCCCGGTGGTCAGCGACGGTCTGGTGTTAATCCACACCAGTAACGGTCAGTTACAAGCGCTGAACGAAGCTGACGGCGCTGTCAAATGGACAGTTAACCTCGATATGCCTTCGCTCTCTTTGCGTGGCGAGTCTGCGCCGGCAACGGCTTTTGGTGCGGCCGTCGTGGGTGGCGATAATGGTCGCGTCAGCGCAGTGCTGATGGAACAGGGCCAGATGATTTGGCAGCAGCGTATTTCCCAGGCGACCGGTTCTACCGAAATTGACCGTCTGAGCGATGTTGACACGACTCCCGTCGTTGTTAACGGCGTTGTTTTCGCGCTGGCCTATAATGGTAACCTGACGGCGCTTGATCTGCGCAGTGGTCAGATTATGTGGAAACGCGAACTGGGTTCGGTGAATGATTTCATCGTCGATGGCAATCGCATCTATCTGGTCGATCAAAATGACCGGGTGATGGCGTTGACCATTGATGGCGGCGTTACGCTGTGGGCACAAAGCGATCTGCTGCATCGCCTGCTGACTTCTCCGGTGCTGTATAATGGCAACCTGGTGGTCGGTGACAGTGAAGGTTATTTGCACTGGATTAACGTCGAAGATGGTCGTTTCGTTGCCCAGCAAAAAGTTGATAGTTCCGGTTTCCAGACTGAACCGGTTGCCGCTGACGGCAAACTGCTGATCCAGGCAAAAGACGGAACCGTGTACTCTATTACACGTTAATCGTCTCTGTCGTTCACTTTGAAAACGGCTCCTGGACAGGGGCCGTTTTCCTGTTTTTAACAACGACGCGAATATAGCGTGCGTTGTCTGATGATTTATAAAAATGAGGCTTTAAACATGGTACCTGTGGTCGCGCTTGTCGGGCGCCCTAACGTAGGAAAATCCACGTTATTTAACCGTCTAACTCGCACCCGAGATGCGCTGGTTGCGGATTTCCCGGGTCTGACTCGTGACCGTAAGTACGGTCGTGCGGAAATTGAAGGCCGTGAGTTTATCTGTATTGATACCGGCGGGATTGATGGCACAGAAGACGGTGTAGAAACCCGCATGGCGAAACAGTCGCTGCTGGCGATTGAAGAAGCGGACGTCGTACTGTTTATGGTGGATGCGCGCGCGGGCCTGATGCCGGCAGATGAAGCGATTGCCAAACATCTGCGCTCCCGTGAAAAACCGACCTTCCTGGTGGCAAACAAAACTGACGGTCTGGATCCCGATCAGGCAGTGGTTGATTTCTACTCGCTTGGCTTAGGTGAAATCTACCCGATCGCCGCGTCTCACGGTCGTGGCGTATTAAGTCTGCTGGAGCATGTGCTGCTGCCGTGGATGGAAGATCTCGCACCGCAAGAGGAAGTCGACGAAGACGCTGAATACTGGGCGCAATTTGAAGCGGAAGAGAACGGCGAAGAAGAAGAGGAAGACGACTTCGACCCGCAAAGTCTGCCGATCAAACTGGCGATTGTGGGTCGTCCGAACGTAGGTAAGTCTACACTCACTAACCGTATTCTTGGTGAAGAGCGCGTTGTTGTTTACGACATGCCTGGCACGACGCGTGACAGCATCTACATCCCAATGGAACGCGATGGACGTGAGTATGTGCTCATTGACACCGCTGGCGTACGTAAACGCGGCAAAATCACCGATGCTGTAGAGAAATTCTCCGTAATCAAAACGTTGCAGGCCATTGAAGATGCCAACGTGGTGATGTTGGTGATTGATGCGCGCGAAGGCATTTCCGATCAGGATCTCTCGCTGCTGGGCTTTATTCTCAATAGTGGGCGCTCACTTGTCATTGTGGTGAATAAGTGGGATGGCCTGAGCCAGGAAGTGAAAGAGCAGGTGAAAGAAACGCTGGACTTCCGTCTGGGCTTTATCGATTTTGCTCGTGTGCACTTTATCTCTGCCTTGCACGGCAGTGGTGTTGGTAACTTGTTTGAATCAGTACGTGAAGCGTATGACAGCTCCACCCGTCGTGTGGGGACCTCTATGCTGACGCGCATCATGACGATGGCTGTTGAAGATCACCAACCGCCGCTGGTACGCGGTCGTCGTGTGAAGCTGAAATATGCCCACGCCGGTGGTTATAACCCGCCGATTGTGGTGATTCACGGTAATCAGGTGAAAGACCTGCCTGATTCCTACAAGCGCTACTTGATGAACTACTTCCGCAAATCGCTGGACGTAATGGGATCGCCGATTCGTATTCAGTTCAAAGAAGGGGAAAACCCGTATGCGAATAAGCGTAACACCCTGACGCCAACCCAGATGCGTAAACGTAAGCGTCTGATGAAGCACATCAAGAAAAATAAATAATTATCCGTAAGTATTTTATCTGCCATTCCCTCTATGAATGTAGAGGGAATGGCTACCGGAGGAATTCATATGGAACTGCATTGTCCACAATGTCAGCATGTGCTTGATCAGGATAACGGCCATGCGCGTTGCCCATCCTGCGGGGAATTTATTGAAATGAAAGCTCTTTGTCCAGACTGCATCAACCGTTGCAGGTGTTAAAAGCCTGCGGTGCAGTAGATTACTTCTGTCAGCACGGGCATGGCTTGATATCGAAAAAACGCGTTGAATTCGTGCTGGCTTAATGCACTTTTTTACGCGATTTTTTACCGGCTGGATGTTTTTAACTTCACTTTCTATCCAGCCGTCTTCCAGACGTGTGGTTAGCATTTCACCCGCTTTAACTTGCTTCACTTTTTTCAGTACATTGCCGTCAGTAGCAGTAGTAACGCTGTATCCACGCGCCAGCGTTGACAGTGGGCTTACGGCTTCGAGGTGCGTTACTGCATTACCGAAACGTTCACGCGTGGCGCTAAGCTGTACGCGCAGGGTTTCTGCTAAACGATATTCCAGTTGCTGAATGCGCGTTTGCGCGCGATGAATCTTCGGCTGTGGATTTTGCTGATTCAGCCGCTGTGTTAACCGCTGCTGCTGTTGCCCGGTACGCTTAAGTTGATTTTCCAGCGCAAAGCTCATCCGCTTTTGCAGGCGCTCAAGCATGGTTTGCTGGCGTGCCAGCCGGAGCTGCGGATGCTGTTGCTGTAATCGGTGATGGATCTGCGTAAAGCGACGCGTGCGGTTGGCGAGATAATAATCCATCGCCATCTCCAGCCGTTGACGGGTCGATTGCACCTGGCGCAGTAACTCTTGCTGATTACGGCTCACTACTTCAGCGGCGGCAGACGGCGTTGGCGCACGCAGATCGGCAACAAAATCGGCAATGGTCACATTCGTCTCATGCCCGACGGCGCTGACGACCGGAATGCGGCTGGCAAAAATCGCCCGCGCTACGCGTTCGTCATTAAAACTCCATAAATCTTCCAGCGAACCGCCGCCGCGCCCGACGATTAACACGTCGCACTCGTTTCGCTGATTCGCCAGCTCAATGGCGCGAACAATTTGCCCCGGTGCGTCATCGCCCTGAACGGCGGTGGGGTAGATGATCACCGGTAGAGAAGGATCGCGACGTTTTAACACATGCAAAATATCATGTAGCGCAGCACCGGTTTTTGAGGTGATCACGACCAACGCAATGCGCAGGGGAGGGAAGTGGTTTTTTGTATTGCTGATCGAACAAACCTTCAGCCTGCAACTTCGCTTTGAGCTGTTCGTACTTCTGTTGCAGCAGCCCTTCACCGGCCAGCTGCATACTCTCAACGATTATCTGGTAGTCGCCGCGCGCTCGTAGAGCGTAATATTGGCGCGAACTAAAACTTGTTGCCCATGCTGTGGACGGAAGGTCACCCGGCGGTTGCTGTTGCGGAACATCGCGCAGCGTACCTGGGCGGTGTCGTCTTTGAGTGTAAAGTACCAGTGACCGGAAGCCGGTTGTGTGAAATTAGAGATTTCGCCGCTGATCCAAACCTGTCCCATCTCATGCTCAAGCAGCAGACGAACCGTTTGATTCAGGCGACTAACGGTAAAAATTGCAGGGGATTGAGAAGGTAACATGTGAGCGAGATCAAATTCTAAATCAGCAGGTTATTCAGTCGATAGTAACCCGCCCTTCGGGGATAGCAAGCATTTTTTGCAAAAGGGGTAGATGCAATCGGTTACGCTCTGTATAATGCCGCGGCAATATTTATTAACCACTCTGGTCGAGATATTGCCCATGCTACGTATCGCTAAAGAAGCTCTGACGTTTGACGACGTTCTCCTCGTTCCTGCTCATTCTACCGTTCTGCCGAATACTGCTGACCTCAGCACCCAGCTGACGAAAACTATTCGTCTGAATATCCCTATGCTTTCCGCAGCAATGGATACCGTAACGGAAGCGCGCCTGGCTATTGCTCTGGCTCAGGAAGGCGGTATCGGCTTTATCCACAAAAACATGTCCATTGAACGCCAGGCAGAAGAAGTTCGCCGTGTGAAAAAACACGAATCTGGTGTGGTGACTGATCCGCAGACTGTTCTGCCAACCACGACGCTGCGCGAAGTGAAAGAACTGACCGAGCGTAACGGTTTTGCGGGCTATCCGGTCGTTACCGAAGAAAACGAACTGGTGGGTATTATCACCGGTCGTGACGTGCGTTTTGTTACCGACCTGAACCAGCCGGTTAGCGTTTACATGACGCCGAAAGAGCGTCTGGTCACCGTGCGTGAAGGTGAAGCCGTGAAGTGGTGCTGGCAAAAATGCACGAAAAACGCGTTGAAAAAGCGCTGGTGGTTGATGACGAATTCCACCTGATCGGCATGATCACCGTGAAAGACTTCCAGAAAGCGGAACGTAAACCGAACGCCTGTAAAGACGAGCAAGGCCGTCTGCGTGTTGGTGCTGCAGTTGGCGCAGGTGCGGGTAACGAAGAGCGTGTTGACGCGCTGGTTGCCGCTGGCGTTGACGTTCTGCTGATCGACTCCTCCCACGGTCACTCAGAAGGCGTTTTGCAGCGTATCCGTGAAACCCGTGCTAAATATCCGGATCTGCAAATCATCGGCGGCAACGTGGCAACAGCTGCAGGTGCACGCGCTCTGGCAGAAGCTGGTTGCAGCGCGGTTAAAGTCGGTATCGGCCCTGGCTCTATCTGTACGACTCGTATCGTGACTGGCGTAGGTGTTCCGCAGATCACTGCCGTTGCTGACGCAGTTGAAGCGCTGGAAGGCACCGGTATTCCGGTTATCGCAGATGGTGGTATTCGCTTCTCCGGCGACATCGCCAAAGCTATCGCCGCTGGCGCAAGCGCGGTAATGGTGGGTTCCATGCTGGCGGGTACTGAAGAATCTCCGGGTGAAATCGAACTCTACCAGGGCCGTTCTTACAAATCTTACCGTGGTATGGGTTCCCTGGGCGCGATGTCCAAAGGTTCCTCTGACCGTTATTTCCAGAGCGATAACGCTGCCGACAAACTGGTGCCGGAAGGTATCGAAGGTCGCGTAGCTTATAAAGGTCGCCTGAAAGAGATCATTCACCAGCAGATGGGTGGCCTGCGCTCCTGTATGGGCCTGACCGGCTGTGGTACTATCGACGAACTGCGTACTAAAGCGGAGTTTGTACGTATCAGCGGTGCGGGCATTCAGGAAAGCCACGTTCACGACGTGACCATTACTAAAGAGTCCCCGAACTACCGTCTGGCTCCTGATTCTCTTCGCCCGACTTCATGTCGGGCGATTTATATTATCTGTTTCACTTGCCTCGGAATAAGCGTCAATGACGGAAAACATTCATAAGCATCGCATCCTCATTCTGGACTTCGGTTCCCAGTATACTCAACTGGTTGCGCGCCGCGTGCGTGAGCTGGGCGTTTACTGCGAACTGTGGGCGTGGGATGTGACAGAAGCACAAATTCGTGACTTCAATCCAAGCGGCATTATTCTTTCCGGCGGCCCGGAAAGTACTACTGAAGAAAACAGTCCGCGTGCGCCGCAGTATGTCTTTGAAGCAGGCGTACCGGTATTCGGCGTTTGCTATGGTATGCAGACCATGGCGATGCAGTTGGGCGGTCACGTTGAAGCCTCTAACGAACGTGAATTTGGCTACGCGCAGGTTGAAGTCGTAAACGACAGCGCACTGGTTCGCGGTATCGAAGATGCGCTGACCGCAGACGGTAAACCGCTGCTCGATGTCTGGATGAGCCACGGCGATAAAGTTACCGCTATCCCGTCCGACTTCGTCACCGTAGCCAGCACCGAAAGCTGCCCGTTTGCCATTATGGCTAACGAAGAAAAACGCTTCTATGGCGTACAGTTCCACCCGGAAGTGACTCACACCCGCCAGGGTATGCGCATGCTGGAGCGTTTTGTGCGTGATATCTGCCAGTGTGAAGCCCTGTGGACGCCAGCGAAAATTATCGACGATGCTGTAGCCCGCATCCGTGAGCAGGTAGGCGACGATAAAGTCATCCTCGGCCTCTCTGGTGGCGTGGATTCCTCCGTAACCGCAATGCTACTGCACCGCGCTATCGGTAAAAACCTGACTTGCGTATTCGTCGACAACGGCCTGCTGCGTCTCAACGAAGCAGAGCAGGTTCTGGATATGTTTGGCGATCACTTTGGTCTGAACATTGTTCACGTTCCGGCAGAAGATCGCTTCCTGTCAGCGCTGGCTGGCGAAAACGATCCGGAAGCAAAACGTAAAATCATCGGTCGCGTTTTCGTTGAAGTATTCGATGAAGAAGCGCTGAAACTGGAAGACGTGAAGTGGCTGGCGCAGGGCACCATCTACCTGACGTTATCGAATCTGCGGCGTCTGCAACCGGTAAAGCACACGTCATCAAATCTCACCACAACGTGGGCGGCCTGCCGAAAGAGATGAAGATGGGCCTGGTTGAACCGCTGAAAGAGCTGTTCAAAGACGAAGTGCGTAAGATTGGCCTGGAGCTGGGCCTGCCGTACGACATGTTGTACCGTCACCCATTCCCGGGACCAGGCCTTGGCGTTCGTGTGCTGGGTGAAGTGAAGAAAGAGTACTGTGACCTGCTGCGCCGTGCTGACGCCATCTTCATTGAAGAACTGCGTAAAGCGGACCTGTACGACAAAGTCAGCCAGGCGTTCACTGTGTTCCTGCCGGTACGTTCCGTTGGCGTAATGGGCGATGGTCGTAAGTATGACTGGGTTGTCTCTCTGCGTGCTGTCGAAACCATCGACTTTATGACCGCACACTGGGCGCATCTGCCGTACGATTTCCTCGGTCGCGTTTCCAACGCATTATCAATGAAGTGAACGGTATTTCCCGCGTGGTGTATGACATCAGCGGCAAGCCGCCAGCTACCATTGAGTGGGAATGATTTGACCCTGCACTATGAATGAACAAAACCCTCTGTTACTACAGAGGGTTTTTTATCTTCAAGAATTATAGGATTGAAGTTACTAACATCGATTAATTAAACCAGCTGTCCGATTTGTTCTCTTCTGCTTTGCCCACGCTTTTCATCAGATCGCGACGCCTTCAGTCATATTTCTGTTGGCGTCAGCTTCAGATTGCACCACATCGGTTTGCGCAGCTTTGTGCTTCAGTTCCTGATCGATAAATTCGTTTTCTCGCTTAACGCGGGCTTCTTCTTTCGCCAGCGCCAGTTTTTGTTTCTGAATCTCTAAGCTGCGTAGCTCATCTTCATAACTTTGATCGCGTTTTTTGTCCGCAGAGGCTTCGGCGTCCAGTTTATCCTGACGAGCTTTCTTATTTGCCGCTGCCGTTGCCGCTCTTTTGTTAGCGGCAGCCTGGGCATTTGCGCGACGTTGCTTCTCTTGCTGGATTTCCCTGTTGCGCTCCGCGACCCATTCGTCATGCTGCCTTTGCTCTTCATTTTTACCTTGCTGTTCAGCTTCTGCGACAGCAGAGAGTTGATCCTGCAATGATGAGGCGATAGCCGGATAGCTTAAGGAGGCCAAGATGGCGCAAAGAAAAACTTTCTTCATGACTCCTCCTGATTATTAGCTCTTTTCAGGACATTTAGTATTTGGCTGAATACGCGTTTCGTTATACGTTGTGGTAATAACAACGGCTAAACCTGTCGTAAACTGGCACTCTTTACCCACCTGGGTGGAGGTATACACTTTGGTGCCTTCCTTATACGTTAAAGAAACACCTTCCACTAAGGTTTTATCATTCACCATAGAACCCGCTACCGCGCCTACAGCTCCGCCGCCAACTGCACCTGCCGTCGTTCCGGAATTGCTGCCAGACCCGACGTTGTGGCCGATAACACCACCAGCGACTGCGCCAATAAGCGCGCCGAAGGCTTGTGCGTTCCGTTTATTTTGGGAGTTGTCTACGGCAACTTTTGCGGGAAGAATAGAAATAATATTAACGGTTTTAGTTTCTTGCCTGGTATTCAGTTGATCGGTTTGATAAACATCGGCGGCATGATCGTCAGCATTTGACTGGCATCCTGCCAGAGTGAATGACGCTAACATTACCACAGGTAGAAGACATTTTTTAAATTTCATCACTATTCCTTGTTATACACATTACGAAAAATAAGACATTTAAGATCATCAAAAGAGGAAAGTAAATGTATTGCGTATAAAGGGATAGATTAAATTTATTAAAATTCACGCAGGAATAATTTATAAAAATATATCATTACAACATATATATTAATTTTATATTTATTTCGCAGCCAAACAGGATAAACATCAGTCAGGAAAAAGACGTAAAATTTAAGATGAAAGAATATCTGCCGCTTTGATAATCCCAAAGAGCAAAAGCATCCGACAGCGAAGTGCCGTTGTGTTCTG
>ENA-OQIG01000277-OQIG01000277.1-human-gut-metagenome-genome-assembly--contig:-NODE-277-length-30674-cov-2.096343_pt1 | contig 30674 bp, 40 predicted proteins | sample MGYA00242576_ERZ504741 | MGnify/ENA primary metagenome ERZ504741 (study PRJEB26092, sample SAMD00036436) | human gut metagenome | host: Homo sapiens | study: EMG produced TPA metagenomics assembly of... | reverse complement strand
CTGTCAATACAAACGATGCACGGATCCCCGCAATGTTGAGCAGCTCATTCGCTGCCTGGGCTCCGACGATCGTCGGACTTTCAATTCCTTTGCCCGGACACTCCGCAATAGCAAATTCACCTCTGTATACCTCTGCTCTGCGCACCGTCTCCGCCTTTGCACGATACGAATCCATATCATCCCGGAACATCTTTCTCACCCGGGTGATATCTGCACCACAGCGCCTCAAAAATGCTGCCGCCTCAAAGGTTCTCACACCGGTTCTGCTCACAAAGTTATTTGTATCGATCATGATTCCCGCATACATACAGTCTGCTTCCACCGCCTTGATCCGGATATCATCCGCAATGTACTGCAGCACTTCTGCGACCATCTCACAGGTGGAAGATGCATACGGTTCAATATAAGATAATACTGCATTATCAATGCTGTTGCTTCCCTGCCGGTGATGATCGAGCACGACGATCGTCTTTGTCATGCCAAGCAGTTCCTCACACTCTGTCAGTTCCGGCTTATTTGTGTCGACTACAACAACCATCGTATTTTCTGTTACCACATCCTCCACCTGAGAGGAAGTAAGAAACAGATCTTCATCGTATGCCGCATTATCCCGGATACGCTCATACAGCGGTCTGACAGAACTTGTGATATCGTTGATCACGATATGTACTTTCTTCTCCATAATTGTAGCTGCACGATAAATACCGATTGCCGCTCCAAAAGAATCTACATCCCCGATCTTATGTCCCATGACAATGACTTTGTCCTTAGCGGCAATAAATTCCCGCAGAGCCTCCGCCTTGACTCGCGCCTTCACACGCGTATTCTTTGCCACCTGTTCGCGCTTTCCGCCAAAATACGTAATATTGTTCGCATCCTTTACAACCGCCTGGTCACCCCCTCTTGCAAGTGCAAGATCGATTGCCACCCGGGCATAGTTGTAACTCTGTGCATAAGTGTCGGTACTCATCCCAAGACCGATACTGAGTGTCGCCGGCATCTCATTTCCAATGCTAATGCCCTTGACCTCCTCTAACAATGCAAACTTATCTTCTTTCAACTGTTGGAAATACTTTTTCTTAATCACGATAAAGTATTTATCCTTCTCCATTTTCTTGACGATCCCGTCAATCTTTGCAATATACTGATTAATCTTCCGGTCGATCAACGCTACCAAAAGTGACTGTCTGACTTCCTCAACACTCTCGATGACTTCATCAAAGTTATCAATGTAGATCAGACCTGCTACCATCTTCTGTGCATCATTTTCGCGAATGTACTTATTCAGTTCTGTGACATCCTTCAGGTAGATTGCAATAAAGTATTCCTTCTCCTTGGGAAGCTGCAAAGTTCCTCTGTCTCACTAAATCCTTCCACAGATACTTTGTGCATAGCTACTGAATATTCCTTCTCCTTGTAAATAACATTCAGCTGCACCTGCTCAGATTCCGCTTTTGGAAATACGCCCCGGTTCAGTTCCGGAATGACCTTATTAATATACTTCTCTGCCTTGTCGCCCTGCCCTGTCACTACTTTGAAACTGTCATTCATCCATATAATCTGCCCATCATCCATCAGAAGTGCATACGGAATGGAAAGTTCCTTCAGCAGTGTATTCTGAACAACACCATACTGTGCTGCGAACTGTACCAGGTCTGCCATGATCAGCGACTTACTGTACATATAGAGCACACCTACTCCGATTCCATACACTGTCACAATGATTGCCATCATGATTCCTGCCTGACTGCTCGTAAAAAAGATCCAGATGGTCATCGCTACGAGCAGGATCAGCATAAAGATCGGCCACTGCATGTAAAAGCGGAGCTGTCCTTTTAATCGAATATCCTTCTTCATATTTTAACCCTCAATAGAACTAAAGTTACCGTTAAATTATACCACTTTTCCCCCCGATATGGAAGTACCAATCCTTGGACAGACAATCTGCTTCCTAAAATGCTCGAACCAAAAAAAGAGAGAATCCAATCCCTCTGTAACCAGAGCTTGTCTTCTCTCTTCTCTCTATGAGATTCTCATATATTTTTATGCTTCATATTCCGTTTGGATTGTTTGACTGCCATCTCCATGAGTCTTCGCACATCTCATCGAGTCCTCTCTCAGCTTCCCATCCAAGTTCTTCTTTTGCTTTTGCAGGGTCTGCGTAGCAAGTTGCAATATCTCCGGCTCTACGCGGTTTGATCTCATATTTAATCTCTTTTCCGCATGCTTTGCTGAATGCTTTTACCATATCCAGAACAAGAATATCCATTTCCTGTTCCAAGGTTGTAGATGCATACACCGGCTTTCTCTTCAATCTTCTTCAATGCTTTCACATGACCAAGTGCAAGTCTACGACATGGATATAATCGCGCACACCTGTTCCGTCATGTGTATCATAGTCATCTCCGAATACTCCGAGACACTCTAACTTCCCAACTGCCACCTGTGTAATATAAGGCATTAAGTTATTCGGGATTCCTTTCGGGTTTTCTCCGATTGTTCCGCTCTTATGTGCTCCTACCGGATTAAAGTAACGGAGTAATACGACATTCCATTCCGGATCTGCTGTATGTAAATCTGTGAGGATCTGCTCTAACATTGACTTCGACCAGCCGTATGGGTTTGTACACTGTCCTTTCGGGCATTCTTCTGTGATCGGTACAAATGCCGGATCTCCATATACTGTTGCAGAAGAACTGAAGATAATGTTCTTCACTCCCGCATTTCTCATTGCATCGCAGAGTACCAGTGTTCCTGCAATGTTGTTGTCATAATACTCTAATGGTTTTACAACAGATTCTCCAACTGCTTTTAATCCTGCGAAATGAATGACTGCATCGATATCTTCTTTCTCAAATATATTCTTTAACGCCTCTGCATCGCGGATATCTGCCTCATAAAATGGGATTGGTTTTCCGACGATCTTCTCAACACGTTTTAAAGATTCCTTGCTGGAATTACATAAGTTATCTAATACAACAACGTCATATCCTGCATTCACTAATTCGATGCATGTATGGCTTCCGATATATCCGGCTCCGCCTGTTACTAAAATTGCCATGTTCGTATCCTCCTGTTTTTTACGATTTGTAGGGTAACATGAGAAATCTCTCTCTTCTTCTATTATAATACCGTACTGCGGGCAGTACAACTATTTTTTATATTTTTTGTTTTAAAACATTTTTTCTGTTTTAAACTTATTTCTCACAAATTCTTTCAAATCTTCTCTACGGATTTCCCACACACTCTCAAGAAACATTCTTACTTAAACATTATATTTCCTGATGATCTCCTGCATGATATCCCATTTTGCTTCCATATCTTCCACAAGCTTAAACTGTGTACGGCAGCGGTCAAGATTGTGATGTTCTCTGTGGATCTTAAAGTAATGATCTCCTTCAAGATAATCTGTTAAGAAACGCATACCACATTCAAATGTCATAACCTTTGCTCCCATTGGCATCAACTCGATCTCTTTCTTTGTAAGTTTTCCGCCACATCCTTCGATGTATCCTTTCGCATACAGATCAAATAATTCCATATCGCAGGACACTTTGCTCAGATCGATTTCATCTTCTGCTCCTGTACTTGCTCCAAAACGGATAGAATCCCCAAAGTCATTCATTGCAAGTCCCGGCATAACTGTATCAAGGTCGATCACACAGATTCCTTTTCCAGTCTTATCGTCAATCATAATGTTATTTAATTTTGTATCATTGTGTGTCACACGAAGTGGAAGTTCTCCTGCCGCAAGCATATCTCCAAATACGTTAGCTACATCTTCATGTGCCAGAACAAAATCAATCTCTTTCTGAACAGAAGCTGCACGTCCGCACACATCTGCTTCCACTGCTTTTTTGAACACTTCAAAACGTGCCTTTGTATCATGGATCCTTTGATCGTCTCGTGAAGAGTCTCTGCCGGATAGTCTGCAAGCAATCTCTGGAAGTTACCGAAAGATACTGCGCTCTGATAGAAATCATCTGGTTTTTCTACCTGGTCATAGCTGGTAGCTCCATCGATGAATTTGTAGCATCTCCAATAGTCCCCTTGAGAATCCACATAGTACGGTCTGTTTGCAACTGTGCGAATGATATTTAATGTCTCTCTCTCCGGATCTCCACCGTTTTCAATGATCTTCTTACGAAGGTAAGAAGTAACACCGAGTACGTTCTCCATCAATTCTTCCGGCTGTGTAAAGATTTCTTTGTTCATGCGCTGTAAGATTACACGCAGAAGTCCCATACCTGAGATATCGAATGTCAGAAGGAATGTATCATTGATATGTCCACTTCCATATGGACGCTCATCAATCAGAACCCCTTCAAATCTAAAATTTGCAATTGCTTCGTCTTTTTGTCTGTTTGATACCATTCCCATGATCTTACTCTTCTCCCCACAATTTTTCCGGATATAATCCATTTTCTTTCATCTGTTTGATCGCAGCTACTACGACTGGCTTATCTTCTTTATAAGTTACTCCATACCATTTATCTGCAGATGTCAGTACGGATACAGTTGCGCGGTCTTCTTCCAGCAGATTGCTGACAACTGTCGGAAGGAAGTATTCACATTTCAGAGGGTTCGTCTTTAATCCTTCCTCTAAGAAAGAAGCAAATCCATTTTTGATCTCCTGCAGAATGCTTGCTGTGAATCCCCACATATTCATAGACACAATGCTTCCCTTCGGAAGATCTGTCCAGGTTGCTCCCTCATCTTCTGTATAGGCAGCACCGTCACCTTTTTTCTCGATTCTTGTCCGCTCTTCTACTTTTACAAGCTCGCCTGCCTCATTTGTCGTACATACCCGCGGGCTACATGTCCGTTCTCTGTCAATGTATTTTCCAGCTGATATCCGACCATTGTATAACGGAACTTGTCATCGTCCTCATGAGTAGAAAGGAAGTCATAGATTTTCTGGAAGGCATCTCTTCCATAGTAGTCATCTGCATTGATTACCGCAAATGGTCCGTCCACTTCATCGATACAGCTTAATACGGCATGTGCAGTTCCCCAAGGTTTCACACGTCCTTCCGGCACTTCAAATCCTTCCGGAATGTTGTGAAGATCCTGGAATACATAAGCAACATCCATCACTTCTTCCATACGTTTTCCGACTGCTTCTTTAAAATCTGCCTCATTTTCTTTTTTGATGATAAATACGACTTTCTCAAATCCTGCTCTCTTTGCATCGAAGATAGAGAAATCCATAATAATATGTCCCTGCTCATCTACTGGGTCAATCTGTTTTAATCCGCCGTAACGACTTCCCATTCCGGCTGCCATAATTACTAATACTGGTTTTTTCATTTTGAACTACCTCCTGTTCATCTATCACTTCTGTTTTGTATTATCTACTATTCTACCTGATGTTTTTTAAAAAATCTTTAGTCAATTTCTTTCTATGTTTGCACAATCGTCTCCTTTCAAGGTCTATGCCTTTCTTTCCTTTTATATAATCTTCTTACATTAATATAACTCATATTTTTAAAAAAAAGGAATGCAGTTCCTCCAAAAAAAATATGCCGGAATCCGTTCTTAGATTCCAGCATATTCTCTTCTATTTGTATCTGTGGTTATATACGAACAAAAGTGTCAGAAGTCCGATCAATCCGATGACCTCCATCGCAAGTCCGGATACAGAAATATGTCTCTGACCAACGATGATCATAGCAAGGAAAATAACAAATGCAACACACATGATAATATTTCTTACTGTACTACTATTCATTGCCAGTCCCTCCTAACCTTTCAGTCCGCCGAGAGTCATACCCTCTGTCAGACGTTTCTGTACCATGATGTATAAGATCAATGTCGGCAGCATAACAATCACAAGTCCGGCATACATAATACCGTAGTTGGTAGCTGTCTTTTCCACTGCCATCAGATTTTTCAGTCCCATCGCCAGCGTATCATTTCCATCCATCAATGTATAGGCAATGATATACTCATTCCAGAATGATAAGAAGTTAAATAAAATTACTGTGATGATACTTGGTTTTGCCATCGGCACCATGATCTTTGTCATCGTCTTAAAGTATCCGCATCCGTCAATATATGCCGCTTCCTCAAATCCTTTCGGCAATGTCCGGAAATATCCGCTCAAAAGATACACTGTAAATGGCAGTGCACTCGATGCATAGACAAGCGCCAGGATAAACCGGTTATTCAGGAAGAAATCTACCCCGAGCAATTTATTTGCATCACTGAGCATCAGGAAGATTGGTACTACAATGTAACTGATGTTGACGAAAAGTCCTGCCATAAATGCAATGTTCAGAATCTTTTTCCCTCTGAAGTTAAATCTTGACAGTGCATAAGATGCCGGAAGTGCAAGAAGTAACAGGAGGATCAATGCTGTTGCAGTAACGATCACAGAATTTAAGAAAAACGTTCCCATGTTCGCATCGCGGAATGCCACAACAAAGTTCTGTACAAAAAATTCTTTCGGAAGTGCCCACGGACTTACATCTCCCCCGATAAACTCTGAGTTCTTCTTCAAACTTGCCATGAATACCCATGCTACCGGAATAATGATAGAAATTGCCAGTGCAAGAAGAGCTACATAGATGAACAGCTTATAAATATAACTGCTTGGTTTTTTATGTTTATTAATTTTTTCCATATCTGCTCTCCTTTCCTAAAATTCATAAACTTCTCTGTCTGTGATCTTATTTACAATTCCTGCCAGAATAAATGAGAACAGGAAGATCACAACACCGATCGCCATACCATATCCATAAGAACCGTTTGTGTATGCCTGCTTATACATATAGTTCAGCGCCACTTCTGTATTTCCATTCGGTCCTCCGTTTGTCATAATTTGGACAAACAGGAAGCTTAAGTTGATCGTACTGATGATGTAGAATGTCAGTGTAGTACGAATATTGCTCCAGATCAGAGGGAATGTAATCTTGAAAAACATCTGGATCTCTGTCGCTCCATCCAGAGATGCCGCCTCATAATAATCCGGTGGAATCGCTGCCATACTTGCCATATACATTACCATGTAGTATCCAATTGCCTGCCAGATCAGCGCAAAGATTACAGAATAGATCACAATATTCGGCTCTGCCATCCACTGACGTGCCAGTCCATCAAGATGAATCGCTTTCAGGAATGTATTGAGAAGACCTGTACTCGGGTTATAAATCGCTCCAAAGATACCCGCAATAACAACGATGGATAAAATATTCGGAATGTAAAAAATAACACGGAAAAAGTTCTTTCCCTTAAAAGTTCCTCTGTTTAACAATGCTGCAAATAATACAGCAAGAATGATCGTGCAGATCATTACTAACACAATAATCAATATTGTATTCTGCATTGCCTGAAGGAAATTCTTATCCCCCAACAGTGTTTTAAAGTTCTCCAGTCCTATGAATGTCTGTTTGTTCGTAATTCCTCCCATGCGGTATAAGGACATCCGAAATACATTGATTGTAAGGAATGAAAATAAAGAGAACCATCAAGATTACTGCCGGTGCCAGACATGCAAAGACAAATCTTCTTTCTGATCGTTTTCTGTTCATAAGCTTATCTTTCTCCTTAAAAAACGGTGAGCCCTGATAACTCACCGTTCTGACTAACTATAACTTATCTGGATAATTATTCTACGTTTTCTAATAATTTCTCCCATGCATCTACCAGTTGTTTCTGGTACTGATCTGCTGTCATCTCTCCTGTATTCAGAGCATCGATTGCACCATAAACTGTTGCTTTCATATCAAATCCATCAATTGGTTTTGTTGTAGCCCATGTACCTGCAACTGCTTCGTATCCGTCAGAAGATGCCAGTGTATAAGTATCTTTGATTGTTCCATCTTCCAGCTTGTCTGATGCGCCAAGAACCGGTGATACGATTGGAGCTGCTGATTCTTCATTTGTCTCTTTGTTCACTACTTTGTTGTTGAGCATTAAATCAACAACTGTATCAGAGTACATGAATTTTACAAATTCTTTTGCAAGATCCATATTTTCTGCATCTGCAGGAATCCACATCTGCTCTGTGAATGTGTAGATGTAGTTATCTTCATCTGCATTGAACTTCGGAGGTGCCATCATTCCCCAGTTGAATCCTTCCGGAGTAGAGTTTGCCATCTCCCCGATTACCCAGTTACCATTTGGCATAAATAATGCTTTTCCGTCGATCACGTTCTGCTGATTGATCTTGAATCCACCGTCTGAGTTTGCATTTGCAACTGTATCTGCCTGGATATAATCTGGTGAAGCAAGTTTTGCGATTGTATCAACAACCTTCTTTCCTTCTTCAGATGTCCATGTCTTTTCATCGTAGTTTACAGCTTTGTTGTAGAAATCAATTCCACCTGCCTGTGCTAACATCTGATACATTGTTGCGTCGAAGTATCCTGATTGTGGATATGTAAATAAAGAAATTCCGTCGGCTTTTGCTTTGTCTCCAAGTGCAAAGAACTCATCCCATGTTGTCGGAAGGTCGTATTTCTTATTTGCTCCTTCAAATAAGTCTTTGTTATACCATAATCCTGTTGGTGTATAAATGATCGGAGCAAGGTAAACTTTTCCGTCACCGTATGGCTGTGCCGCAGCATTCTCTGTAATACCACCTACTAATTTACCTTTTAACTCATCATCAAATACGTCTGAGATGTCAGCAATTGCTTTTTCTTTTAACATGGTCTCTACGAATCCGCTCTCCTGACCTAAGTTGTAATATACAACATCTGGAACATTTCCGTTCTTAAAGTCTTTCTGCAAATCTTTATCAAGCTCAGAAGAAAGGTGTAATTCTACGTCTACATCTTTGTGTTCTTCCTCAAATGCTTTTTCGATATTTTTCCAGATCTCAGCTCCATTTCCACCTTCAAATGCAGCAAATTTCAGGACTGTCTTTCCATCTTCTTTCTTGTCCTTCTGTTTTTTCCTCTTTACTTCCACATCCTGCAAGCATAGTAGCAGCCATTGCAACTGTAAGTTAAAAGCGCTGTTACTTTTTTTCATTTTCATAACCGAACTCCTCCTTTTGTTTATTTCGTTCACTTTATACACTATATTCTACACTACATCCGTCATTTTTTCTATATTAATGTTGTTCTCATTTTTATGTATATTGCTCTCAAAGCTAAAAATATGAAATTAATAAAAAACTCTTCCTTGCTTTTCTTTTTCCCAGTGTTTATGATTGTATCAAAAGCTGCCTGCATTGGTAACCGAAAAATATGTAATAATATGAAAGGAAAAAATGATGAAACAACCAAACATTTTACTTCTTATGTGTGACCAGTTTCGTGGAGACTGTCTTTCCTATGCCGGACATCCGGACGTCAAGACACCTTACCTTGACACGCTCGCTTCTGATGGTGCCTTTTTTGACCGCGCCTATTCCTCCTGTCCAAGCTGTATCCCTGCAAGAGCTGCGCTTTTTACCGGGAAAAGTCAAGAGCACCACGGACGTGTCGGATATGAGGATGGTATCGACTGGAACTACGATCACATGCTCGCAGAAGAGTTCAGTACACACGGATACCAGACACAGTGTGTTGGAAAGATGCATGTACATCCGGTGAGAAAACATTGCGGGTTCCAAGGACTGCGTCTGCACGATGGCTATCTTGGATATTACCGGGATGCTCCATTCCGCATTTTCAGCACCAGACGGTGACTGATGACTATCTTTATGATTTAAAAAACGCTCTCGGATCCCATGCGGATTTCAATGCCAGCGGACCGGAATGCAACTCCTGGGTGACCCACCCGTGGATCTATGAAGAACGGCTGCATCCGACAAACTGGGTGACGGAAGAAAGTATCCGCTTCTTAGAAACACGTGATCGCACCAGACCATTTTTCCTGATGAGCTCCTATGTCCGTCCGCACCAGCCTTTTGATGCGCCGGCATCCTACTTCGATCTGTACAAAGACAAAGAACTTAGGGCACCTGCCTGCGGCGACTGGGATGACACCGCAAGTACCGAACAGTTCGGATATAGGAAAGACTCTATCTACGGCTGCAACGATGCCGAACAGCAACACAATGCAATGGCGGGATACTATGCCTGCATCACACATGTCGACCACCAGATCGGACGGCTTCTCTCTGCACTGATGGAAAGCGGAGAATATGACAACACTGTGATTCTCTTCTTGTCCGATCACGGGGAACTACTCTTTGATCATCACCTGTACCGAAAAGTATTTGCCTACGAAGGAAGCACACATATCCCACTTCTGTTCCACGTCGGCAAAATGTATGCCCTTCCAAACCGATTCGCAGCAATACGATCACAGAACTGCGCGATATCCTTCCAACACTCCTCAATTTTGCAGGTATCCCGGTTCCAGAGGGTGTGGACGGCTTCTCTCTGATGCCAGAGATTGTCGGAAAGCCGAAAGAAGAGCAAAACAACCGCGAGTATCTGCACGGAGAACACAGCTTCCACTCCGGTCTGTCCAGTCATTTTATCGTGACGGAGACTGATAAATATATTTGGTACAGCGAGAAAAACACTGAACAGTACTTTGATCTGAGAAAAGATCCGCGGGAAGAACACAATGCAATCGCCGATGAAGCATATCAGGCTCGGATCGCCTATCTTCGCGCTCTTCTGATTCAAGAACTCGATGGCCGCGAAGAGGGGTACAGCGACGGAGTCTCACTCCAAAGCGGCTGTACACCGGTCGCAAATTTATCTCATATTCTATAAGAATTCAGCTGGAAATCTTGATTTCCAGCTGTGTTCTGCTACTTTTAAAAAATAATCACAGAGTCTTTCAAAGTGTCTGTGCAATCCTGAACAATGTCGGATATGCCTCCATCAGAAATTCTCTGTGACCACACCACTCTTCTGTGAGATAGGTTCCATTCTGTCTCTTGCAGCCACCGCGGCAGATTTTCCAGAATGGACATGTCTCACAGATTTTTTTTTATCTGTCTTTCTTCCTGAATAAAGTTTTTCATCGCTTCACTATATAAAAGTTCCTGAAGTGTCTGATCTTGCAGATTTCCGCAGCAATACTGATCCAACACATAAAAATCACACGGATATACACTGCCGTCTGCCTCCACCACAAGCTGCGCTGTACAGAATCCAAGCATTCCACACTGTTGCGGAGGGCGATCAGACAACATCAACAGCAAATTATCAAACAGAGTCACACTCATGTAATCTCCATGCACATAATCATCCAGCCAGAGCCGATAGAACCGCTTATAAAATTCGGCGTACTGTTCTGGCTTTAGTTCCTGATCATTTCCAGTCACTGCGCTCTGTTGCTGTTCTGGAAATTCTCCAAGACACGGAATACACTGCACATAAGAAAATCCCTGATCTTTCAAGAATGATAATATGCTTCCGGATGCGCCGCAAGCCGTGGTGTCAGTACAGTAAGAATATTATATGCCACTTCATATTGTTCCAGCAGCCGGATTCCCTGCATGATCTGCGCATACATTCCCTTTCCCTCTTGATCTACCCGAAAACGGTTTGTGTTAGACTCATACCCGTCCAACGAAACACCCACGAGAAAGTCTTCTTCTCGAAAGAACCGTGCCCACGACTCATCCATCTGCGTACCATTTGTCTGAATGGCATATCGTACTGTGCGTGCCCCCTTTTTTTCACGGATATACTCTGTAAATTGTCTATAATACTCCAGCCCGGCAAGGGTGGGCTCCCCACCTTGAAATGCGAATGTAATCTGTGCATCTTCCTCCGTTTCTGCAATGGCACGGTCAATCAATTTCCGCATGATTTCCGGCTTCATTTTCCCACTGCATGGACGTTCTCTCCTATTACTGATGTCCTCATAGAAGCAGTACGGACACTTCAAATTGCATAGGGATGATGCAGGTTTTACTAAAAATGAAAGATAGTTCATAATGTTTTCTCCTCCTCATTACACGGATTATACTATCTGACAGCAAGCTTGTAAATGACACCGATTCGTTTATTGCTTTTTTCAACAAACATCTATATAATAAACCCAAAGGAGACCTATTATGAGTAATCAAAATTATCGCCTGGAAGAGAAAAATTCCAAAAAAATCGATGTCCATCTGCTCTATATCACAGAAGCAAAATATGAGCAGGACTGGCACAGCCTTGCACATACGCATCATTTTACCGAATTGTTTTTTATTACCCACGGAACCGGAAAATTTACAATTGAGAACGAGTGTTTCCCGGTCAAAGAAAATGATCTGATCATTGTCAATCCGAATGTTTCCCACACAGAATCAGGCGGAACCGGCACTCCTCTTGAATACATTGTCCTTGGGATCAACGGACTGCAATTTACGGACAAGGACGAATTTACTAATTATACGATTCATAATTTCTTTCACTATCCGCGAGGAGTCTCCATTTTTACCTGAAAATGCTGCTCAAAGAGGTGCGGAAAAAAGAAGAAAATTTTGAATCCATCTGCCAGAATCTTCTGGAGCTGATCATCTGGAATATCACTCGTCAGACACAGACAACACTGTCCGTTGCTCCGACTAAGAAGATCACAAAGGAATGTCGGTTCATCGAACAGTATCTGGATGAACATTTCAAAGAAGATATCACACTTCAGACACTCAGTGACCTGACGTATCTGAACAAATATTATCTGGTACATGCATTTAAAAATTATAAAGGAGTTTCCCCGATCAACTACCTGATTGAGAAGCGGATTTCTGAGGCAAAACATCTGCTTGGCACTACCAATTTCCCAATTGCAAAGATTGCTTCCGTCGTCGGTTTTTCCTCTCAATCCTACTTTTCGCAAGTATTTCGAAAAGAAACCGGGCTTTCTCCGAACAAATACCGCAAGAGTATGGACTCACAAAATGAGGCAGGAGGTTTAATATGATGTACAAAGGAACACTTCTGACGGACACCATATCCATCCACGAAGTATTCACCATCCATTATTTTGAATATATGAGCGATTTCTCTTTCGCCGGAGAGTCCCACAATTTCTGGGAGTTTGTCTTCGTTGACAAAGGTGAGATTGATATTTATATGGAAAGTATCCATGCACGTTTAAAAAAAGGGGAGGTCGCCTTTCACAAACCAAATGAATTTCACAGACTACAGGCGACCGGAAGCTCTGCCCCGAACCTTGTCGTTATCTCTTTCGAATGCAGTGATGCAGTGATGCAGTTTTTTGAAGGAAAGATCTTCTCTCTCGATGAAACCGAAAAGATTCTGCTCGGTGAGATCGTCAAAGAGGCGAAGACACTGTTCAACTGTCGGCTGGATGACCCTTACCTTACCGAAATGACAAAATGCGAGCAGCCTCCGTTTGGTGCAGAACAATTTATCCGGATTCATCTGGAGCATTTTCTGCTCCATCTGCTTCGTCGCAAACAGGATAGTCCTTCTTCGACTCCAAAAGTGATCGCCTCCAAGGGCAATTCAGAAGTGTTTAACCGCGTGCTCGCCTACATGGAAAAAATCTCTGCCTTCACCTGACGATCGAGCAGATTTGCCGTGACAATATGATTGGCCGCTCGCAGCTGCAAAAGATTTTCCAACAGAAGACCGGACTTGGTGTGATTGAATATTTTTCCAATATGAAAATCGATGCTGCAAAGCAAATGATGCGTACAGATTTAATGAATTTCACACAGATTGCCGAGAAACTGGGCTATTCTTCCATCCACTATTTTTCAAGGCAGTTCAAGAAAATCACCGGCATGACACCGTCCGAATATGTCTCGTCTATCAAAGCACTTTCAGAAGTCTAAGCATGAGGCTTTGAATAAAACTTAGTAAAAATCACAAAACTTCTTATATAGAAAAAAACCTCCGCAGGTCAGCTGTCATATGCTTTCCCCCGGAGGTTTTTTCTATTAAAGATTTTACTAGATTTCGTACCAGATAATTTCATTTGCATCCAGATGAAGATCGAAACTGCTTCCATCTCCTCTGTATACTGTTGTATCCTGTGCTCATAAGTATTATTTACTACACAGTATTTTCCATTCTTCACATATGCGTGCACTTCCACGTTGAAGTTTGTGCTGAACCATTTGTGAAGGTTTCCTTCGTCATGTGCAGACCAAAGGATGGAACGATACAGAAGACGGCTGTTCTCGAAACTGTATGGAAGCCCGCTGATGTAAACACAACGTCCTGCTCCAAAGTCATTGACTGCCATCTGCACTTCTTTGTCAATCTGTCTTAATACTGTTGTTCCGTCTAGTGCAAAAATATTTTTCTGACCTTCCCCAAAGTCGATGTCCTTTGTGCAGTCCTCTTTGATGAAGTGGTCATGTTCTTCCCAATTGTATTTATCTGTATTTAAGTTAAATCCATTTTCTTTTTCTACACCGAGTGCGCTTGCAAGCTGGAAGTAACGTCCTTCCCACTGATAAGCTGTCGGCTCACCAACACCGATAAATCCACCGCCATTGTAGATGAATTTCTTCACTGCTGTCACGATCTCTTCATCCGCCCATGCAGCTCCACCACTGTGTGCAGTGTAAGCTCCTCCGACATTAATGATAACATCGATATCGTCAAGGACTGCCGGATTCGTCTTAATATCATCAAAGCTGATAAAACGCACATCAAACGGCGCTCCGGAAAGCGTCTCCACAATTCCTGCGTAAGAGTAGTTCTGCTTCTGATATAAAGCATGATGTACCATGTGATTTCCCCATGCTCTCATCTTACCCCAGCTATTGAGTACTGCAACAGTCTTCACGCAATATGGTGTTGTTCCTTTGATATTCTCATATAATGTACGGAATTCTTTACATACACTTTCTACATAATCGATAAATTCCGGAAATTCCAGTGCAAGCTTTAAGTAACCGCCGTATCCGATTCGATCGATCGGTTTTCTAAGGATTGCACGTCTTGCTGTTACCCAGTTCACCTTCGCCTCTTTGACCGGATCTCCGCCTTCGTGGAAAGTATCTGGGAAGAAATATGGGAGGAAACGTCCCTCAGTATATTTCACATTTGGAATATCGCTGATCAGACGGAGCGTAGAACCATTTCCAACACTTCCTACAACTGAATCCAGTCCGATGGATTTGAATTCGTCCATAAACGGCTCCATACCGATCCAGTGGTCTCCTAAGAACATCATTGCTTCTTTTCCCATCTCGTGCGTGATATCCACCATCTCTTTGGCAAGTTTTGCAACTTCTCTTCTCTGAAATGCCTGGAAATCCTTGAATTCTTTTGACGGAATCCGGTACTGATTGTTCATATATCCCTGATCAATAATATACTCTGGTCTGAATTTGTATCCCACTTCCTTCTCGAACTGCTCTAAAATATACGGGCTGACAGATGCAGAATATCCGTACCAGTCTACATATTTTTCTCTTGCCAGTTCATCGAAGATCAGTGTGAACTGATGGAAGAATGTTGTATATCGAATGACATCTACATGTGGATTGTCCTCGATAAATTTGCGGAGACGTTTCATGGAAAATTCTTTTGTCTTAGGCTGACGCACATCAAAAGTAATCTGCTTCTCCACACCTTTCCAGTCATTAACAACTGCGTTGTACATATGTACCGGATCCCACATAATGTATGCAAGGAAGCTTACGGTGTAATCATGGAATGCCTTTGCTCCATGAATCGTCACATCACCAGTCTCTTCACTGTAAGACCAACTATCTGTCGGAACAACTTCCCCTGTAGTACGGTCGATTACTTCCCACCAGCGCTTAATGTCGTCATGAGAATTTACCTTCAGCATATCCGGATATAAATGATCCATCAAATGAATCGAAAGCTTTTCCTCCACTGCTGTATGGAAAGAAGTCATAATATACATCTGCTGAATCTCATCCGGGTTCGCCTTTGCCCACTCATTATCTTTTCTTGTTGTATAATAAGTAGAATATACTTTTGCATCTACATCTCTTAATCCTTCCGGATAGTCTGTTCCATCACAGTCACGGATCGCATCTGCTCCCCAGCGCTCCAGTAATTCCAGTGTCTCTGGTACAACATCAACATCTGTCGGGATCGTTACCCTTCCTCTTGTGTTTTCATTACCCATAATGTTTCTCCTTTTCTAAAAAATTCGCATTTTTCTAAATCTAGTATAACTTCTTCTCATAAGCAAATCTACGCAAATCTTGTTTACAATATTATAAATATTGCTATATCCTTACATTTTAACAATTTTCTTCTCTTTTCCCATAATCCCCGGTCAAATCTCCACTCCAAAATACTTTTAAGTACTACCGCTGTCTTTTCCAGATTCATCCTGGAATTGTCTTTGTTTCCCATCTTTCTTATGGTAAAATGAATTACAGAAACAAGTGCCAAATCCACTGTAAAAATTGGGAGTTTCCAATGAATTTCTATCGAATAAAAAGACAGCCAGTTTTTCAAAAATCTGATCTACAGACTTTTGAAATCCCGACTGTCTTTTCTCTCTTTTCCCGAATCACATCGCCGCTAAGCAAGCAATTTACTCGAATAGAAATTCTACAAATGCTTTCGCATGTTCTCGATGTTCCGTGTAAGAAAATACTCCGATATACGCATCTTCATACCCGACGATTCCATATTCCTCTGCGAGTTTACTTTGGTTGGCAAGCATATAATTTTCTCCAACCTCCTCTGCATGTTCTTCGCAAAATTCACTTCCCATTAACTCTTCTACACTTAAAAAAACACCATCCTGATCGTATGTTGCAAATGTTTCTTTATCACAAACAAAAATATCCGCGTTCTTGCCCCCATTACAACAGATAGCTTCATTGTACTGTTATATGTCGTCTGATTTCCTTCTCCGGTATAGACGGAAGTATCGATCGTGATAATCTGATTCTTGTCTTTGATTTTCAGTGCTTTCCGCAAATCTTGATTTAAATTTTCTGTACTCGGTGCAGAAGAATTGACGATTACCACATTTAATAGCTCTTCTTTCTGCAAGTTCTTGTACCAGTTTACCCCAAACACTCCGAGTGCAATCACCGCCACTGCCACCACAAGTACCCATTTGTAATAAGTGAAGAAATATTCGATTCGCTTCTTCCAGCTCATCGAAGCTACTTTTTCCCTCTCTAACTGCACTTCTCTTTCCTTGTCAGATCAGACTCATGTTTCTTTTGCATCATTCATTTCCCTGCCTTATCTTATTTCAGAACATAATTCAAAGCAAGTTCGAATGTCTGTTTCATGCCGTCTTTGTGTGTTCTCTCATATCCATGTGAAGCATATACTCCTTGTCCGATCAATGCATATCTTACATCCTTACCAGATCTAAGCGCTGCTCCCGCGTCGGATCCATAAGATGGATAAATATCAACTGCATAATCGATTCCATGTTCCTTTGCCACTTCAATCAGCTCATTTGTCATTTCAAAATGATATGCTCCGGAACTGTCTTTTGCACAGATGGATACTTGTTTTTCCGTACATGCCAGATGATCCCCGACACATCCCATATCCACTGCCAGAAGATCTTCAATCTCCTCTGGGATTCCTGCTGACGCCCCATGTCCAATCTCTTCAAATGTCGTAAAGAACAGCTGTACATTTCTCTTCAGACATCCCGGATGCTCGCTCACATATTTTGCGATTCCAAGAAGAACTCCCGAAGAAGCCTTATCATCCAGAAAACGGCTCTTAATATATCCTTTTTCTGTCACTTGAAATCTTGGTTCTACCGCAAGAAAATCTCCGGCACAAATGCCCAATTTCTCTACGTCTTCCTTGGAAGTGACATCTTCATCAAGAACTACTTCCAGATTTGTAAATTTACGCTCTGCGTTGACATCTGGATTTACATGCACAGAAGCATTCTCAAGCTGGATTGTTCCCTCATACACCGCACCACTTCTTGTAATGACACGCACATTTTCTGTCTCAATATTATTTGGGTTCAATGTCCCATTGGAAATTGCAAGACGTCCATTCCCTTTAATATAATGTACAAATGCGCCTAACGTATCTACATGTGCAAGCATCATCAACGGATTCCCCTCTCCGCCAAGATTTGCAATTACACCGCCTTTTCTCAGCGTACGAACTTCAAACCCCATCGCCTGTATTGTATCTACAAGATATTTCTGTACATTGTAATGATAACCTGTCGGGCTGTCGATCCCGATCACTTTCTCAGTCTGTTCCACGATGTATTCGTGATATTCATGATTCTGATGTGCCATAATAAAATCCTCCATTATTTTTACAATACAAGTATTATAACAAATGGGAAGAGCATTGACTAGAGTTGTTTGAAAATATCCTTCTATTCATTTTTACTTCCTCTATATGCTGGCAGACAAAAAAATATTCCAAACATTTAGAAACGCAGCTTTCTGTTCTACGCTTCCAAATTATTCGGAATATCTTTTTTATTTTTTAATATGACTTGCAACCATCATCGCAATCTTAAATGTAAGTGCATCATCAAACACACGCACATCCAACCCTGTCGATTTCTGAATCTTTTCCAAACGGTACACAAGTGTATTTCTGTGAATATATAATTGCCTTGCTGTCTCCGATACGTTCAGATTATTATCAAAGAACTTATACACGGTAACCAAAGTCTCCTCATCAAACTGCTCAAAAGCGTCTCCGTTAAATACTTCCTGCAGAAACATCTCGCACAGTGAGACCGGAAGCTGGTGGATCAGCCTCCCGATTCCAAGCTCATTGTATGCCAGTATCGTCCGCTCACTGTAAAAAATTCTTCCCACATCCAGCGCCATCGCAGCCTCTTTATAAGACTTAGAAACATCTTTTAACTCTTCCACCACAGTTCCATAAGCAACACGCACTTTCATCATCGCCTCAGCGCTCAATGTATCAGTGATTGTCTTTGCAATATCATTGATTTCCTTATACCGTCTGTCACCTCGAGATGTTTGATAAAAATAATATGCCCTTCATCCACCGCCGTAATGAAATCCTTTGTTTCCCGTCGCATAGAGCCCGCGCATTGTCTCCATAACAATGCTGTCTCCTTCTTTTTTAGGCTCAATCAGAAAAACAACTCTCCGTGCTTCAATTGCGATTCCGAGCTTCTTTGCCCTATTATAAATATCTACCAGAAGAAAATTGTCAAGAAGAAGATTTTGCAGAAAATTATTCTTATCCATCCGTTCATGGTAAGCCATGATCAAATTTCTAATCTGACTTACACACAACCGGCCGATCACCTTTATGTCATCCCAAACTCCATGGATCATCAGAACATATTCCAATTCATTCATATGGTTCAAGATTGGAAAAAATGCTGCCTTCTCCTCAACCGCCTCTGAGAGTTCTTCCGCGTCTTCCTCCATCTGCTCTTTCCATTTGGAAGATAGATTTTGACCTGCTCCTTGGCGCTCTCATCTGCCCCTGACGTTTTCACAGCAATCATTCCTTCTGCATTCCATAAAGATATTTCTGCTGCCACAATTTCTTTCATCTCATTGATCGTTCTCTGTAATATCTGTCTTGATAACAACTTGCCACTTCCTCTGTCGTTTCCTAATTATAATCTCTTTAATAATTCTTCACGTTCTTTTTCAAACCCAGGTTTTCCAAGAAGCGCAAACATGTTTTTCTTATAGCTTTCTACGCCCGGTTGGTCAAATGGATTCACTCCTAATAAATATCCGCTCACACCGCAGGCAAATTCAAAGAAATAGAATAACTGTCCGAGATAAAATTCATTCTGCTCCGGAATATGTACCATCAAGTTTGGAACATTTCCATCTGTATGAGCAAGAATTGTTCCATTCATCGCACTCTTATTGATAAAGTCCACAGACTTTCCTGCCAAATAATTTAATCCGTCAAGATCCACCGGCTCTTCGTTGATCAGAATCTCTTCTTTTGCAGTTTCCACATCTAAAACGGTCTCAAATAAAATTCGGCTTCCATCCTGAATGAACTGTCCCATAGAATGTAAGTCTGTTGTCAGGTCTACTGCTGCCGGGAAAATTCCTTTTTGGTCTTTTCCTTCGCTCTCCCCGTAAAGTTGTTTCCACCACTCTGAAACATAGTGAAGGCTTGGCTCATAATTTGCTACGATTTCAACTGCTTTTCCTTTGCGAAGTAAAATATTACGGATTGCCGCATACTGTAACGCACTGTTTTCTGAGAACTCCGCTTCCAGAGCCTCTTTTCTTGCTGCCTGTGCACCTTCCATCAGCTTTTCAATATCAGCTCCACTAACTGCGATCGGAAGAAGACCTACTGCTGTCAGAACAGAGAAACGTCCTCCAACATCATCCGGAACAACAAATGTCTCATATCCTTCTTCTGTTGCAAGATTCTTTAAGGCTCCTCTCGCCTTATCTGTAGTTGCATAAATTCTCTTTCCTGCCTCTTCTTTTCCGTATTTCTTCTCAAGTAATTCCTTGAATACTCTAAATGCGATTGCCGGCTCTGTCGTTGTTCCTGATTTTGAAATCATATTGATCGAAAAATCTCTGTCTCCGATCACATCGATCAGATGTCTGATATAAGTACTGCTGATGCTGTTTCCGACATAATAAATCTCAGGTGTTTTGCGCATTTCCTTGGAAATCACATTATAAAAGCTGTGCCCTAAAAATTCATTTGCAGCTCTTGCTCCAAGGTAAGAACCACCGATTCCGATCACAAGAAGCACTTCTGAATCGCTCTGAATCTTTGCTGCCGCCTTCTGAATGCGCGCAAATTCTTCTTTATCATAATCTACCGGAAGATCGATCCAGCCAAGAAAATCATTTCCTGCCCCTGATTTGGACACTAATTTTTCTCTTGCAGCTACTGCCAGTTCACTCATATACTCTACTTCATGCGCATTGATAAATTTGCTCGCTTTTGAATAGTCAAATCTTACTTTATTTGCCATCGTTATCCTCTCCTTCTAAATATGCCTCATAATCATATTTATTTTATCAAATGGTCCTCTGTTTATCAAGCCAAAAACTCCTCTAAGATATCCCGGATCATTGCCTCCCGTTTCAGGTCATTTTCCATTTTATCCATAACTTCCTCAGATTTTCTCTCTTCCTGCTGTGCTTCCGCAAATAATTCTTTCTCTTTTCCACCTCTGTTCTCCCGCATTTCCATTTGAGCTTGATCCACAGTCTGTTCTCCAGTCTTTGCCTGCACCAGATTCTCCTGCCGATCCCACTCCTCCGATGGGTTACCGTCTACCTGCTGAGCGGACTGCACTTCTTCCTTGTCTCCCCGCATTTCCTGCCTCGCTGCTTTTTGATACCGGTGTGCACATACATTTTGAAGATAATCCACCATGTAGACATGAAGCATTTCCACTTTATATTTTTCATCCGTTGCCTGACAAATCAAAAACAGAAGTACCATTTCAATCGCTCCAAACGCACCATACCGAAATGCCTGCTCTCCCATTCCATAAATACTGTAACTAAGCAATGCCCCTATGAGCCCCAAATCCCAACAAATCTCATCGACTGCCGCTCCAGCTGCTGCCATGTATGCAGCCGCAAACCTACAGACCGATATTCATGAATAAATTTTTCTACAAATGCACCTACATTGTCCACCTTGTCACTGACCATACATGCATGTTCAAATTTTGCACGAACAAGCTTCATAAAACGATGACTGCTCTTTGACATATTTTCCGCAGCCTTCACCAAACTCCGAAGTGTCCCTTCCGAAACCAGTTTACTGAGTATCCCAATTCCTCCGATCACCCCCATTAGATAAAAAATCATCTGTGTGTCTAACATTGTCTTGAACATAAAAGAGTCCCTCCTTCTTCTTTCTTCTCATTACTGATTCTGCGTTCATTATAGACCAGGAATGTCCGAAGAAAAAGAGGAGCGACTCTTGAATCGTTCATCAAAATTCGACAGAATCGTTTTTCTTTTCCCATTCTGCCTTTTGCTTTTTTCTTATAAACGTGGAAGCAGATTCTGTACAAGCCTTACAGAATGCTCGATTGCCTTCTGCTCAAATGCCGGATAGTCCATTTCCGCACTGTTGTCGGCTTTGTCCGAAATTGCTCGAAGAATGACACACGGAATTTTGTTCAAATATGCCGCATGCGCGATGGACGCACCTTCCATTTCCACACAATCTGCGCCAAATCGCTCAATAATCCTCTGCTTTACTTCCGATTCTGCGATAAACTGATCTCCACTGGCGATTCGCCCTGTAAATGTATGAATATCTGGATTTGCCTCTTCATTTGCTTCTTTCGCAAGCTTTGCAAGTCTTTCATCTGCCGGAAATGCCAGGACATCCATGTTTGGAACCTGACCGACCGGATCCCCAAATGTGGATGCATCCACATCATGTTGTACCGCATCTTTGGAAATCACAATATCACCAATATCAATAGCTGCATTTAAAGATCCTGCAATTCCCGTATTGATCAAAAGATCTACTCCAAATCTATCTACAAGAATCTGTGCACAGATTGCTGCATTTACCTTCCCGATTCCACTCCGCACAACAACAACTTCCTTACCACAAAGCATTCCTTTGCAGAAAGTCATAGAAGCCTTCTCCACCACTTCACTAATCTCCATCTGCTCTTTCAGAATTGCTACTTCCTTTTCCATCGCACCGATAATTCCTATGATCATCTCTTTTCCTCCTGTTTGTATCATTTTGTTTCTCAATTATAGCAAAGATTTGCTCCAATACCTAGTGTCCTGGCACATTTATTTTCAGATGGGCATGTTATCTGGCGCAAATCCTTCAACAGACTGGTATTTTTTTTCCCCTTTTGCTATAATAAAAAAGAAATATTGAATCTAAATGAAAGTGAGGTGCTATTATGGAATACAAAACACACGGTGTCTGTGCCAGAGAAATTAAATTTGACTTAGACGGAGATACTGTCAAATCCGTAGAATTTGTTGGAGGCTGCTCTGGCAATACACAGGGAGTTGCCCGTCTCGTAGAAGGTATGAAGGTAGACGATGCCATCGCACGCATGGAAGGAATCCGTTGCGGCGCAAAATCTACATCCTGTCCAGACCAGCTTGCACAAGCATTAAAAGAAGCTACTGGAAAATAAAAAACAACAGAGACAAACATACAATCTTTCAAGTCTTCATGCAGTTTGTCTCTTTCTACTTTTACTCATTTTACAAAGGGACCATCTCAGTCTCTGCATCCCAATATGTAGTATTTACCTTATTATTTTGGTTTTTTAGTGTGGCGTTTTCTATTGGAAAATGACAGGTTTTTGCAGGTATGAAAATCATTCCCCAAACATACCGGATGCAGAGACTGAGATAGTCCCTTTGCCTTAACTCTATTCAGTTTTCTTATGACAAGTTTGTAATTCCATTATGGATACGTAAATCCATAAATCACATACTAGTTACAAATTAGCCATCCAAATTCCATCTGTGAAAGAATTTGCTATATCTGTGTTGGCGGAATGGATTCCTCTGGCACGGTAATAATAGCCTCTTGGAACATCCAATACTTTGCTTGTACTTGCAAATACTGTATTATGAGTTGTTTCTCTCCATGAGTAAACTTGTGACCAAGAACCATTATTATACTGTTCAACAATCACTGCTACTTGAATTGTCTCTACAATCTTCTGCGCTGTTGTATCTCCTCCTGCTGCAACAGTTCCTTTCCCCGCATTTCTTATTGTGGTTGTTCCTTCCATAAGATACTGCCCTCGCGCATTTGTACCTGTACTTCCTTCAGCCTCAATATCTTCCGTTAAATTAGATTGAGCTTGTACTTGATTCGTATTTGTCAAATTTGTTCCTGCAATAATGGACAATGCTGTTAAAAACATTAATAATTTCTTTTTCATCTTTTTTCCTCCTCTACTTAAGTAAACAGTTGAACTGCAAAAAACTTACGCATTTTTAGAAAAAAATAAATTTTCTACAATTTTTTCTATTTCATCTCTTTCTATCACACCTCTTAGACGATACAAAACCTCATTTTTTTTTAAAGTAGCGCTATATAATTTTCGCTCTACATTTTCTATTTGAAACTCTTTGATTTCAATCTCTACCCCATTACATTTTTTTAAATTAACATTTTAAATAATTGTCCTCATTTGATATACTTCTGGCTACATCACTATATTGATAACATATTTCATATTCTATTGTTTGCTCCTTATACAAATAGAATAGTTTTACATTTCCCAGTTCTTTTTCTATCACACTATCATAAAACTCCATCCCCGCAGGCATATACTGTAACTGCACAGGCTCAATTCCCAATTCTTCTTTAATCTGCTCATATGCTTCTTTTTCATCTACTTTTATTGTTTCTAATCTATCTTCGCCTTCCGTATTAACCTTTACCGTATTCTCATTCCCCAGCACCAGATCCGCAACTTTCAACCAGTATGGTCTGCCTCCAAGACTTGTCATGCCAATCCCCAATACCAAAACCATCGTTGCGGCAACAACAAACACTGCCCTTTTTTTTCTTGGAAAATGGAATCTTTTTCTCGCTTTCTTTGCTTTCTTCTTTTCCTCAGCCGCTCTCCACCTGAAGTAAGATTCCCGATCTTCTTTAGAAAGTTTCTCACAAAACTCTTCTATACTGATCCCAATCTCCTCTGACTCTTCACTAGGAGCATCTGTCCGATTCTTTTCATATTCTTTTATGCTTTTTGCCAATGCTTCCCGCAATGTGTCTGGCGCCTGAACTTCTTTTAAAGATTCATTTGAAAGAACTTCCTTTTCTATTTGTTCCGCCTCTTTTTCCATCTGCTTCTTCAAAAACTGCTTGAATTTTTCTTCCATCTGCCACCTCTCTTTCTCTCAAAAGGAATTTTATTTTTTATCTCATTTATATACGGCAATAGAATTTTTTACATGCGCTTCTCTTTTCTCAACCTTCACTATTTTGTTTTTTCTTGACATTTTCTCAAATCTGTTTAATATGATTCTTAGATATAGAAAAGATTCGGAGGAACATCATGAAACGTATTATTCTTACCGGCGGAGGAACTGCCGGACATGTAACACCTAATATTGCCCTTCTTCCCCGTTTAAAGGAACTCGGGTATGATATTCAATACATCGGCTCTTATAATGGTATGGAAAAAGGCTGATCGAACCGCTTGGTATCCCATATCATGGAATTTCATCAGGAAAGCTCCGCAGATATTTCAGTTTGCAGAACTTTACAGACCCATTCCGTGTATTAAAAGGATTTGGCGAAGCAAAAAAACTGATCAAAGAACTACAGCCAGATGTCATTTTTTCCAAGGGCGGATTTGTAACCGTTCCGGTTGTAATGGCTGGGAAAAAATGTAAAGTCCCAACGATCATTCATGAATCTGATATGACCCCGGGACTTGCAAATAAAATTTCGATTCCTGCCGCCACAAAAATCTGCTGTAACTTTCCGGAGACATTAGAACACCTGCCAAAAGAAAAAGCGGTCTTCACCGGCTCTCCGATCCGACAGGAACTCCTCACGGGAAATGCTGATGCCGCATTAAAATTCTGTGGTCTTTCCGCAGGAAAACCAGTCATTCTAATCATTGGAGGAAGCCTCGGCTCCGTTGTCGTCAACAATGCAGTCCGTGAGATTCTGCCTGATCTTCTTAAAGATTTTCATGTGATCCACCTCTGTGGAAAAGGCAAGGTAGACGATTCTCTCAAGTCCTTGGAAGGATATGTTCAGTTTGAATATATTAAATCCGAATTGAAAGATTTGTTTGCCCTGGCTGATGTAGTGATTTCTCGTGCGGGTGCCAATGCCATCTGTGAACTGCTCGCTCTGCATAAACCGAATCTCCTGATTCCACTTTCTGCAAATGCAAGTCGCGGAGACCAGATTTTGAACGCTCGCTCTTTTGAACGGCAAGGATTCAGCAAAGTTCTCGAGGAAGAGGAATTAAATAAATCCACCTTACTTGATTCTTTGCAGACATTGTTCCGCGACAAGGAATCTTATATCAAAGCGATGCAGCAATCCAATCAACAAAATTCCATTGACACAATTATTGAACTGATTGAATCCGTGTGCAAATAGTCGGATGCTTTCTAAAACGTCAGGGGCTGTCACAAAATATTTTCGTGACAGTCTCTTTTTAGATCAGCTTTTCAAATTCCTCTCTATAATTCTTTGTAATCCACTTTCTTGCTCGGTAAAGCATCTGATACAGAGCATTTAGCTCTATTCTCATTTTCACCGCAATGTCTTCCTGCGGTACTTCATAAATATACGCCAGCACCACTGCCTGCCACCATCTCGGATTTTTCTGATATAGCTGAGTAAAAATTTCTTTCCGTAACAATGTATGCTTTTCTTCTTTTGTTTTTATAAACACATTCTCTTCTGTACTGCGGGCAGCTTCCCTCATATCACATAATTCTACGATATTCTCGTCTGTAAGCTCCCATTTTACCTTCTCCTTATAGTTCAACACATAATTTTTTGCAGTTGTAATCAGCCAGGACTTTATATTTCCTCTTTTTATTTGTTCAAACTGAATATATAACTGCATAAATGTATATTGAGAAGCTTCTTCTGCCACATAGTGATCTCCGGAGTAATTCAACGCTGTTTTGAAAACGAGATTTACATACTTGTCATATGCCGTATTAAAATCTATATTCTCACTTAATTTCTGACTCACTCAGGTACCCCGTTCTATCTTACTGTTCATTCAACTTTGATAAATTTCCAATTTATCTTCCTCTGTAAGTGTTCCGACATTCCATCCCAGCCCGACATTGTCGTTTTATATCTTGGAATCAGATGCATATGAAAATGAAAAACAGTTTGTCCTGCCAATTCTCCATTATTCTGCACAATATTATATCCCTCACATCCAAGTACTTCTGTCAGCTTTGTGATCATTCTTTTTGCAAGAACGAGCGCCTTGGCCGCGATCTCATCATCAAGATGATACAAATCTTTATAATGCTCCTTTGGCAAAATCAAAGCATGTCCTTTAGATGCCGGTCCAAGGTCTAAAATAACCCTGAAGTCCTCATCTTCATAAAGTGTTGCCGATGGAATCTCTCCATTTGCTATTTTACAAAAAATACATTTTTCATCTCTCATTATTTTCCTTCTTTCGTTTTTTCTATGTCATTCCTGTCTGACTTTTCCGACCTCTTTCTGTCGAACTTTGTCGTCGGAATATAGTTGAATCCATGTGACTACAATGTTACACTCGTCTCAGAGAGGTGATTTGTATGCTTAATACAACAGATTCACAAAAGCTAAAGGTTCTTGCAAAACAAAATCCTGAAATACAGATCTTGATTGAAAAACTCATGAAAGAATATGAGTTTATCCTTTCCAAAATGTCGCACGAAATCCGTAACCCACTGACACTTGTGTACAGTTCTCTTCAATTAATGGAGGCGCAACATCCACAACTTACAAAAATCCAGCACTGGTCAGATACACTTGAGGATGTCAAATATATCTGTGGACTCTTGGACGAACTTTCCTCCTATAATCACGGCGAACATTTGAACCTGTCTGTCTTTCCATTTTCGGTATTTCTCAGACACATCGCACTGTCCTTTGCACTTTCTCTTGAACAGACGAACATCCAATTTTGTTCTGAAATCGCAGACAATCTTCCGGATCTGATCGGAGACCAGCGAAAGCTTCAGGAAGTACTTTTAAATCTTCTTCAGAATGCCAAAGATGCCATCACAGAAAATGGCCTTATAAGACTAAAGGCCTTTTGCAATGACCATCACGTGATTGTCGAAATCACGGATGACGGATGCGGTCTTACTTCCGAACAGATTCCTACCATTTTTTCTCCATTTACCTCCTATAAGACAAATGGAACCGGACTTGGACTCGCAATCTGCAAACGGATCATTGACTCCCACCGCGGTACTCTGACCGTCTCCTCAAAGCCGGGATCGGGGGCTACCTTTACAGTTTCGCTTCCTCTTTAAGCTGACTGTCCCTGCCATTTGGATATTTCTTCTTATGATACAATATAGCTGCCAGCAAAATTCCGCTGATAACTCCACCAATATGAGCCGAATTATCCACACCTTTACTTGTAAAGCCTAAGTAGAGACTACATAGAACCATAACTGCAAGTCCTCTGCTGCTGATGTTTCCAATTCGTCCTCTGTTTCGAAGCGCTACATAGAATAATGCCCCAATCACCCCAAAGATTGCCCCTGACGCCCCTGCAGAAATAGCATATTCCCCTGTCTGTATGTCCATCCACGCAGACAGCAGATTCCCCATAAGTCCACTTAACAGATAGACTGCCAGGTATTTCCATTTTCCGATTTCTAATTCCAGATTCCATCCGATCACACCCAATATGAACATATTGTTCATCAAATGCTCAAATCCAAAGTGTAGAAACATACTTGTAAACAGGCGATAATATTCCCCCTCCTCAAGCATGCTGGGTACATACATTGCCCCGTGATGAAACATGAAAATTCCATCTTCTGTCATTCCTTGAAAGGAAAGGACAAGAAATATTGTGATATTGATCACGATCATTGCTATTGTACAGACTGCTTTCTTTTCCTGTTTCACGCTTTACCACCATTTCATTTTATAAAGTCACATTAATTATTAGTATTAAGCAAAAATAGGTATGTGTCAAGAACCTTTCCGGATTCTTTCCTAAGGACATATATTCCAGCGGCTCCATCACAGCACCCCACATTCAGTTTCTTTTTTATTTTGCGTACAAAAAGAGTGAGCACATCAACCATAAACTGCTCACTCTTGTAACTATTCTTAAAATTATGCCAATGCAACAATTACTTCCACTTCACAGAGAACATTCTTTGGAAGTGTCTTCACTGCAACACAGGAACGAGCCGGTTTGCCTGTGAAATATTTTCCGTAAACTTCATTAAACGCTGCAAAATCAGACATATCAGCAAGAAAACAAGTTGTCTTCATAACATCTGTATAGTTTGCTCCTGCCTCTTCCAGAACAGCACCGATATTTTTCATTACCTGCTCTGCCTGTTCTTGAATTGTTGTTCCTGCAATTTCACCTGTAGCAGGATCAATTGGAATCTGTCCTGAAGAAATCATCAGATTTCCAAATACCATTGCCTGAGAATATGGTCCGATTGCTGCCGGAGCCTTTTCTGTACTGATTACTTTTAACATAGTTAAACCCTCCTTCATTTCGTAGAACTTATTTTCTAATTTTCATAATACCACTTAAGGAATGATTTCTCAACAAAAAATATCCATTTTGCAGTAGCATCCGCTTTGAATCTCCCTTCTCTTTGTCCAAATTTCACAAGCATCTCCTTCCTCCTAGACTGTATCGTCATCCCGAAACATCTCTAATTCGTCCCATTCTCCCCTATTTTTTCTTTTTTGAAAAAATCTTTTTTGTATGCTTCTTCCATTCCACAAACCATCCATCCTTTTCCCGCAGCACTATATTTTCTCCGGCTTCCCAACCAGTTTCATCCAATATTCCCTCCTCTGTAACATACCCCTTCTGCTGTGATCTCAGCTGTTCCATCTGCTCTTTCCAGTCTGTTTCCATCAGCATTTGAATCTGTTTCATTGAGTAATTTTTCCTGCATGGAAATCTTATGCAGCTCATATGCCAGAAATACACATTCTTTCTCTTGATATTCTGCCCGGCTGACAAAATATTCTGCCAGATGCCGGAACTCGTTCGTCGTCTCTTTTGCATAACGCGGCAAAAAACAGAAAGAGAACACTCCCTTTTCATAATAAATAAACTCTGGATTAAGGATCACCTTGTTTTCACTTAAAAAATACTTTTTCATTTCCTTCATCACGGTCAGAAGCTGATATAAAAATGCTTTCAATTCTTCATACCCAATGGGAATCTTTTCATATTTTGTTTTCATTGAAACTTTACAACTGATATCGTAATAGTACTGACTGTTCTCCCCGGCTCCTCTGCCACGTACCTCAAGCAGACCTGGAATTTTATTTTCCCTTAGCATATGCATTTGATAATCCTCTTCATAAATGCCCGCCTCTTCGATAAGTAAGTATGTCTTGTCAAGATTTCTTTTAACCTCCGTCTTCATGTATTCCTGCCTTTCTCATATTTCTGATAAATTTCTCCGGCTCTGTCACAGCCACACTCTGGCTCACAGAAATTTTCATTCTCCCTTTCCATGCAATCCCTTGTACAGTAATCTTTTGATCGGTCTCCTCAATCGTCAGATTCACTGCTGAAAATAACAGCATCCTTTTCCTTGCCGCAATTTCAAACGACTGCTCTGCCTCCGCAATAGTACAAGCTTCCGGACTTCTTTTTTTCTGGCTATGCACAACTGCCGCCTCATAGGCAGTTCCCATCAGAATATTTTTATCATGATAATAAAACACTCCTCTGATAACTAAAAAAAAGCTAAGAAAAAAATACGGAACACGCAACCGCCGCTCAATGGTCGCACTTGCTTTCATCCTCATAAAAAAACCACCCCCACATATGCTGCTGTAAGAAAAGGAACAAACGGAATCCTCGTATCCCTCCGGAATTTTTTCCAAACCAGACATCCCACTGCGGCAATACTGCTGAAAAAGAACGCAATGCATACCAAGGTGACGGTATCCCAGATTCCGAGATAAATCCCCAAAAGAGTGATGATCCATACATCTCCATATCCGACAGCTTCTCTTGTGATCCAGCTTATTATCCCCAGAACTATTCCCGGAACAGCCCCTTGAAATAGCGGAAATAGATTCAGCCTGGTATTCCACAAACTAATCAAAAGAACTCCGAGACTTCCTGCCCACAGCAGCCACATCGGAAGACTCCTCTTTTTCAAATCTATCGCCGCACAGACT
>ENA-OQIG01000276-OQIG01000276.1-human-gut-metagenome-genome-assembly--contig:-NODE-276-length-30754-cov-4.682372_pt1 | contig 30754 bp, 30 predicted proteins | sample MGYA00242576_ERZ504741 | MGnify/ENA primary metagenome ERZ504741 (study PRJEB26092, sample SAMD00036436) | human gut metagenome | host: Homo sapiens | study: EMG produced TPA metagenomics assembly of... | reverse complement strand
AAAGCAATAAGCAGTGGGTGGGGACTTGCTTGTATCAGGAGGAGTGCAAGCTCCTTCTGATAAACTGCGGAGCAGTTATTCGGTTATGAGCAAGTAGCGAAGCGGATTGCGAATATCCGCTTGATCAATTCAGAAAGAACATAGAATACTCTGACCGACCATCTGACAGGCCAGGAATTACATACATAAAAGGAGGACATATACAGATGTCAAAAGGAAGATTCGGCATCCATGGAGGACAGTACATTCCGGAAACACTGATGAATGCTGTCATTGAACTGGAAGAAGCTACAACCACTATAAAGATGACCCGGAGTTTAACGCAGAGCTTACAGAGCTTCTGAACGAATATGCAGGAAGACCATCCCGTCTCTACTTTGCATCCCACATGTCAGAAGATCTGGGTGGAGCAAAAGTATACTTAAAGAGAGAAGACTTAAACCATACAGGTGCTCACAAAATCAACAATGTACTTGGTCAGGTACTTCTTGCAAAAAAATGGGCAAGACCCGTGTCATTGCAGAAACAGGCGCAGGTCAGCATGGTGTGGCAACAGCAACAGCAGCAGCTCTTATGGGTATGGAATGTGAAATCTTCAATGGGAAAAGAAGACACAGAACGTCAGGCATTAAATGTATACAGAATGCGTCTTCTGGGTGCAAAGGTCAATGCAGTTACTTCCGGTACTGCAACACTGAAGGATGCTGTTTCCGAGACAATGAGAGAGTGGACAAACCGTATTTCCGATACACATTATGTACTTGGTTCTGTAATGGGACCTCATCCGTTCCCTACAATTGTCCGTGATTTCCAGGCAGTGATCTCCAAAGAAATCAAAGAGCAGATCCTTGAAAAAGAGGGTAGACTTCCGGATGCAGTGCTGGCATGTGTGGGCGGTGGTTCCAATGCAATCGGAACATTCTACAATTTTATCAATGACAAAGATGTCCGTCTGATCGGATGTGAGGCAGCAGGACGTGGCGTAAATACGGCAGAGACAGCAGCTACCATTGCAACCGGCAAACTGGGAATCTTCCATGGAATGAAATCTTATTTCTGCCAGGATGAATATGGTCAGATCGCACCTGTATATTCCATTTCCGCAGGTCTGGATTATCCGGGAATCGGACCGGAACATGCGCATCTCTATGATACAGGACGTGCAGAATATGTACCTGTCACAGATGAAGAAGCAGTAGAAGCATTTGAGTATCTTTCCAGAACAGAGGGAATCATTCCTGCCATCGAAAGTGCTCATGCAGTCGCTTACGCAAGGAAAATTGTTCCACAGATGAGAAAAGACCAGATCGTGGTCATTACAATTTCCGGACGTGGAGATAAGGACTGCGCAGCAATCGCACGTTACAGAGGGGAGGATATCCATGAATAAGAGAATTACAGAAGCATTTGAAAAAGGAAAGGCATTTATCCCGTTTATTACCTGTGGAGATCCGTCTCTGGAAGTGACAGAGCAGCTTGTCTATGCAATGGAGGAAGCTGGTGCAGACCTGATCGAGCTTGGGATTCCCTTCTCTGATCCCACAGCAGAGGGACCGGTGATCCAGAGAGCAAATGTGAGAGCACTTTCCGGTGGTGTGACTACAGATAAGGTATTTGACATGGTGGTAAAGATCAGAAAGAACAGTTCTGTTCCTATGGTGTTTATGACTTATGCAAACGTGGTATTTTCTTACGGAACGGAGCGGTTTATTAAAACAGCTGCAGAAATCGGAATGGATGGTTTGATTCTGCCAGATGTGCCATTTGAGGAAAAAGAAGAGTTTGACAGTGTATGTAAGAAACACGGTATTGATCTGATCTCTCTGATCGCGCCGACTTCTCATGAGAGGGTCGCACAGATTGCGAAGGATGCGGAAGGGTTTGTGTATTGTGTTTCTTCTCTTGGTGTTACAGGAACAAGAACTAATATTACTACGGATATCGGAGCTATGGTGAAGTTAGTGAAGGCTGTGAAGGATATTCCATGTGCTGTGGGATTTGGTATTTCTACGCCGGAGCAGGCGAAGAAGATGGCAGCACAGTCGGACGGGGCAATTGTAGGATCTGCAATTGTGAAGTTGTGTGCAGAACATGGTGCGGACTGTGTACCGTATGTGAAAGAGTATGTGAAGTCTATGAAAGATGCTGTAATGGAAGCTTAGGAGTTGAAGAGGGACGCGCAGAAACATATTTCATTTCGTGTGCGGTTTCGAAGCCTAAGAACTTCTAAGCTGCTAAAAATATGCTAAAAACATAAGAAATGACCCAAACTCGCCGCATGCTGCGGCTCAGACAGTGGGTCATTTTTCTTATAACGCATATTTTTATCAGCTAAGAAGTTCTAAGACTCTTGCAAATGCACACGAAATGAAATATGTTTTTGCGCTGTGTATTGGTATGAACTGAAAATCTTCCTGAATAAATTGCGGAGAAGTTATTATAGCAATTCCATAAAATACTGCAAGCAATCCAGTTCATCATAGCTGAAGAGCTGCGGAGTAATTCGTATCTTTTATAAGAAAGATCTCAGAATCTGCAGAACTCCGTTTTCCCAGTAGGGCGGGCAGGTATTTTTGGCGGCAGCCGGACTTCGGGGCGGGAGTTGGAGACTGCGTAGCTGAGACCGGCATTCTGAAGCATTTCAATATCGTTGAGGTTATCTCCGAAAGTGCAGGTTTCGTCAGGTGAAATTCCCAGATATTCCTGAAGGAAAGCAACGGAAGGACCTTTGCCGGAACCTGGGGCAGTACAGTCCATCCATTCCTTGCCGGCGGCAGCCATAACTGTTTTGTCTTTCCAGGTGGGAGTGAATAAAGGGGCGCACATTTCCTCACAGGCGTTGGGGTGGTAGACAGCAAATTTGTTTACCTGCTGCCCCTCGAGTTTTAACATTTCCGGAACTTCATGGATATCATATCCGTAAGAATCTCTCAGCCAGTGAAACATCTGGCTGCCTCCGTCTTCTGCGAAACAGCGTTCAGGTGTGGAAATAAAATAATCACAGGAAGGCATATTCTCTCTTACCATAGAACACATTCCTTTCCAGATTTTGTCCGGCAGAGTATCCACTTTCAGAATCTCCTTCGGAGTCCGTACAACAGTTCCTCCGTCAGAGATATAAAGCAGTCTGTCTGCGACAGGGGCAAACAGTTTTCTCTCACTTCTGTACTGTCGTCCGGAGCATGCCACAAACACAATCCCCTTATCAATCAGCCTTCCGATAACCTCCATATACTCCCCGTCAATAGCCAGAGTCCCATCCTTTACCAAAGTTCCATCTATATCTGAAGCAATCAATTTAATCATATGAATAAGAAATCCTTTCTATACAAATTCATTTTAAAAATTCTCTTTGTAATTGTAATAAGTCCCTTCTATAATAAATACAAATAAATACAATCCCCATTTTATCACGCTAAAATACAACTTACCATAAGAAATTAGGAAAAATTGCAATTATTCACCAGTCCCGTTTTATGCGTTATCATCCTGCAAAATTTTCTGTGAGAAAATCTCATCTGCATAGCCTGTCGTTGCAAGGCGCATTACTGTGAACGAAGTGAGCAGTAACAGCCCGGCAGTCCCGCAGCCAGCCAACAGGCAGGAAATATTTTTGGTTTCAGGTGCATTTGCAGTGGGCGTAGTAACTCTTGGTGCGTGGGAATCTGCGTTATTCAAAAATTGCTCACTGTCTGAGCGAAGCGAGTTTGAGTAATTTTTGAATGTTTTAGCAGATTTCCACACACCTAGAGTTATTAGCCCGCGAAACCGCACCTGAAACAAAAATATTTCCTGTCGTCCCCAATTTTTTTGCCCGCCAAACCCCATTGACTTTTCCACCCTTTTTTCTTATATTATATAAATAGAAATCTGCGTACTCTGAAAACTACGCATTTAAACCCTGAAAAAAGGAGAGTTGCTCGAAATGAACAAAAAAATGCTCTTTGTTTTCAATCCCAAGGCAGGTAAAGGCAAGATCAAAACAAACCTGCTTGATATAGTAGATATTTTCAACAAAGGCGGTTATGAAGTCATTATCTATTCCACACAGAAACCAAAAGATGCCTACGAGAAAGCCAAAGAATACGAATCCAAAGTGGACCTTATCGTATGTAGCGGCGGAGACGGGACTCTTGATGAGGTGGTTACCGGAGTAATGGAAAAGAAGAGTTCCATTCCCATCGGATACATTCCGGCAGGAAGCACCAACGACTTTGCAAACAGTCTCTTTATGCCGAAAAGCATGACAGATGCCGCTTCCATGATTATGGAAGAGAAACTTTATCACTGTGACATCGGCAGATTCAATAACCAGAGCTTTACATATATAGCAGCTTTCGGTCTTTTCACAGATGTAGCCTATCAGACAGATCAGGATCTCAAGAATATCCTTGGCCATGTAGCCTATCTTCTTGAGGGAGTGAAACGCCTTTTTGATATCAAATCATACCATATGAGAATTGAATCCGAAGAATTAACTGTGGAGGATGACTTCATCTTTGGGATGATCACCAATTCCCGTTCAGTGGGAGGGTTTAAGAACCTTACAGGCAAGAACGTGGATATGAATGACGGACTTTTTGAAGTTACCATGATTACAAGACCGAAGAATCCGCTGGAATTGCAGGAGATCATGACTGCAATGCTGACAGCAGAGGACAATACAGATCTGATTCATTCTTTTAAATCAGCCAGGGTGACCATTACCTCAGAAGAACCGGTACCATGGACTCTGGACGGTGAATACGGCGGCAGTCATACACAGATAGAGATTGAAAACTGCCACGAAGCACTGAATCTGTATCTGAAAAGTACAAAAAATGAGGAAACCAGATCAATTGGAATTTCCCCGTTAATAAATAAAAAGGAGAAATAAAATGGGTGAGTATATCAATGTAGTAGAGACTTTTGGATGTGACGTGTTTAATGATTCCGTCATGCAGGCACGACTTCCGAAGAAGATCTACAAAGAATTGAAAAAAACCATAGAAGAGGGCAAAGAACTGTCTATGGAAATTGCGGATGTAGTAGCACACGAGATGAAAGAATGGGCCATCGAGAAAGGTGCCACACATTACAGCCACTGGTTCCAGCCCCTTACAGGTGTGACAGCAGAGAAACACGATGCTTTTATCACAGCTCCGATGGATAACGGCAAGGTCCTGATGTCTTTCTCCGGAAAAGAACTGATTAAAGGTGAACCGGATGCATCTTCTTTCCCGTCCGGTGGATTAAGAGCAACTTTTGAGGCAAGAGGATATACAGCATGGGACTGTACATCACCGGCTTTTGTCCGTCATGATGCAGCAGGCGGAACACTCTGTATTCCTACTGCATTCTGTTCCTATACAGGAGAAGCACTTGACCAGAAGACACCACTTCTTCGTTCTATGGAAGCAATCAACACCCAGGCACTCCGTCTGCTGAGACTTTTCGGAAATACAACTTCTAAGAAAGTAACTCCGTCAGTAGGAGCAGAGCAGGAATATTTCCTGATCGATAAAGAGAAATGGCTTCAGAGAAAAGACTGATCTATACAGGCAGAACTCTTTTTGGAGCTATGCCTCCGAAGGGACAGGAAATGGATGACCATTACTTTGGAAGTATCCGTCAGAGAATTTCCGCATACATGAAAGAGGTAAATGAAGAATGCTGGAAGCTTGGAATTCCTGCAAAGACACAGCATAATGAGGTTGCTCCTGCACAGCATGAGCTTGCACCGATTTATGCACCGGTCAATATCGCAGCAGACCAGAACCAGATGATGATGCGTATCCTTAAAAAGGTTGCCAGCCGTCATGGAATGCGCTGTGTCCTTCATGAGAAACCATTTGCAGGTGTGAACGGTTCCGGTAAGCATAACAACTGGTCTCTTACCACAGATGACGGAATCAATCTTCTGGATCCGGGCAAAACACCTCATGAAAATATTCAGTTCCTTCTGGTCCTCACCTGTATCCTGAAAGCAGTAGATGAACATGCAGATCTTCTGCGTGAATCTGCGGCAGATGTGGGAAATGACCAGAGACTTGGCGGCCATGAGGCACCGCCGGCAGTGATTTCCGTATTTCTTGGAGAGCAGCTGGAGGATGTTCTGGAACAGCTGGTCAGCACAGGAACAGCAACTCACAGTAAAAAGGGAAGTAAGCTGGAAACAGGTGTTAAGACTCTGCCTGATTTCATGAAGGATGCCACAGACCGTAACCGTACTTCACCTTTTGCTTTCACAGGAAATAAATTTGAATTCCGTATGGTGGGCTCAAGAGATTCTATTTCTGCATGTAACGTAGTCCTGAATACGATCACAGCAGAAGTATTTAAGGAAGTATGTGACCGCCTGGAAAAAGCTCCTGATTTCGAACTGGCGGTACATGATCTGATCAAAGAATATGCCACAGATCATCAGAAGATCGTATTTAACGGAAACGGCTATGCGCCGGAATGGGAGAAAGAAGCTAAACGCCGCGGACTTCCGATCCTTCCGAGCATGGTAGATGCAATCCCTGCACTTACTACAGAGAAGGCAGTGAAACTCTTTGAATCTTTTGATGTATTCTCAAGAGCTGAGCTTGAATCACGCGCAGAGATTAAATATGAGATTTACTCTAAAGCAATCAATATTGAAGCAAAGACATGATCGACATGGCAACCAAGCAGATTATTCCGGCAGTTATCAGATATACCACTGTTCTTGGCGAATCTATCAATACAGTGAAAACAGCGGGCGAAGGACTGATCGATGTAAGTGTACAGCTTGATCTGCTCAAGAAAGCATCAAAACTCTTAAAGGCTGCAAACAGTGCCATGAGTAAGCTAAGCAAACTGGTTGAGAAGATCCCGGAATATGCAGAGGGACGGGACAGAGCCGTATTCTGCAGAGAAAAGATGGTTCCTGCAATGGAAGCTTTACGTGAGCCGGTAGATGAACTGGAAATGATCGTAGATAAGGAAATGTGGCCGATGCCATCTTATGGAGATCTTGTATTTGAAGTATAATGTTGTAAAAATATAAAGAAGAATGCTATAATGAAAGGGTCGTGAATCTGTAAAAGATAAGCGGCCTTTTTCTATAACACAAACTGGACTATAATAGTTATATAAAGGAGAACTAAATGGAAGAACTGAAATTTCTGGAGGAGCAGCAGGTAGCCTCTGAACTGATAAAGAGAGTAGAAGAATTCCGCAGCCAGTATGAGGTGGTACCGGAGACTGCAGGCAGGATTGTGAAACCATCCATTCCATTTTACGGAAAAGACATTCTGGAAATGGCCATTGCCGGATTGCTCAAAGGGGAGAACCTGTTACTCACCGGCCCAAAGGCAACAGGAAAAAATATCCTTGCAGAGAACCTGGCATATATTTTCAACCGTCCCGCGTACAATGTTTCTTTTCATGTAAATACTAACAGCGGAGATCTGATCGGCACAGACACTTTCGTGGACAACGAAGTTAAGCTTCGCAAAGGAACTATCTATCAGTGTGCAGAATACGGTGGTTTCGGAATCCTCGACGAGATCAATATGGCAAAGAACGATGCAGTTTCCGTTCTCCATGCAACCCTGGATTATCGCCGTTCCATCGATGTCCCGGGCTATGACAAAATTGATCTTCATCCGGCTGCCCGTTTTATCGGAACTATGAATTACGGTTATGCAGGAACCAAAGAACTCAATGAAGCGCTGGTATCCAGATTTCTGGTCATAGATATGCCGGCTCAGACTGAAGAATCCCTGGAATTTATTTTCCGCCGGATGTTCCCGAATATAAAAGAAAACGCCAGAACACAGTTCATCGGAGTATTTCTGGATCTTCAGCTCAAAGCCACAAACAGTGAAATTTCCACCAAACCTCTGGATCTGCGAGGTCTCCTTGCAGCCATGAAGATTGTAGAAACCGGACTTTCTCCGAGAAAAGCAGTTACTATGGGAGTGGTGAACAAGACCTTTGACATTTTCGAGAAAGAAATCGTAGAGGATATTGTGAAAACCAGAATTCCGGCAGACTGGACAAGGGATGATGTATATGAAAGATGAGAAAATCGTAGAAATCGACGATTACCGTCTGGAACTGGAAAACAGGATCCGCAATCTCCTCTGGACTATCAGCGGGGATTACACGTTAAATATGAAAGTAGACGTTTCCCTGTATCTGCGCTCAAAAGCAATCGCTCTGTATGACGGCATCAAGCAGGGCGCTCTGGCAAAATATTATGACAGGAATCTGCTGGGTTTATATCTGGTAAAAAAAGTTTTCTGCCAGGCAGGAGAGGGAGAACTGACTGCAGTAGCACAGCTATGTGTAGAAGAAGCAATCGGGGACAAAATCTGTCAGGAACGTCCGGGAGTCCGGGAGATGCAGAAGGAAGCATTCGAGGATATCCTGGATCAGGAGTTTGAACAGATGCCCGCATACGGAGATATTCTCGGTCGCCTGAAGATTGCCATCCTGCGTGACCGTTTACAGAATGGAAACCATTATGTAGAAGAGCGTCTTCGGAAAATCCGCGACATGGTTTACAAAGCCAGAACAGCTGCAGACACTATAGAACTGATCCGTATTATTGACAGTCTTTACAACACTATCATTGATCCGGATTTTGAGAAAGATCATGGAACACTGGAACAGGTTATGGCAGTCACCATGGAAGAACTGACAGAATACGACTGGGAAGATTTTCTCACAGAAGAACTTTATGAGGAAGCTCTGGAGAGTTACATCGAACAGATGACAAATAAGATTACGGACATGGAAGACACTGCTGTCACTGAAGAAATGGAAAAACAGCGCCAGACCAAACACAAAATTACAATTCTCACAGAGGAAGAACTTGAGAAAGCATACACCTATGTTGAGTTGAATTTCGGAAAAACTTATCTGACTCCTGCAGAAGAGAAGCGAATGAATTATCTGATGTGCAGGGAACTTCACAGGGACTGCAGCCTTTATTTTACAGAAGGAATTCTCAAGAATCCGGTCAAACGAAACTATCAGTACGAATATGCAGTACGATTAAAGAATAAGAATATCTGGCTCTACCATGACAAACACAGAATCGTAAAGCAGAACATCGCATCCCTCACAGACCTTTTACGAAAGACACTGGTGCTGAAGAGCGAGACGCAGGAAGTACTTTCAGACAGAGGAACGATCATTCCGTCCAGACTCTGGCGTGTAGGCAGAAGCAGTGAAGCAAATCTGTTTAAAAGAGAATTGAAATCTGATGCATCTGATTTCGTAGTAGATGTGCTGATCGATGCCAGCGGTTCCCAGATGTCCAGGCAGGGAGATGTGGCATTACAGGCTTATATCATCAGTGAAGCATTAAGTAATGTAAACCTGCCTCACCGTGTCATGAGCTTCTGCACATTCTGGGACTATACGATCCTTCACAGATTCCGTGAGTACGATGATCCACAGTCAGCTAATGAAAATATTTTTAATTATGTAACTTCTTCCAATAACAGGGATGGACTTGCTATCAAAACCGCAGGATACGGTCTGCTTCAGAGATCTGAGGAGAAAAAAATCCTCATTGTATTAAGTGATGGAAAACCATATGATGTCATCGTAAACAGACCTCACGCAAAGAACCCGGAACCTTATATGGGAAAATATGCGATCAATGATACTGCTACAGAAGTGCGGCACCTGCGAAACCTTGGAGTAAGTGTTCTGGGAGTCTTTGCAGGGGAAGAAAAAGACCTTTCCACAGAAAAAAAGATATTTGGCAAAGATTTCGCATATATCCGGGATATTTCGAATTTTTCCAGAATTGTCGGGAGATACCTGATTAAACAGTTGGATTCAGATGAATAGACTGATAAAATAGGGCAAAAATATGCTGTTTGAGCGTGTTGATATGTTAAGAGATTATCGAGTTAGCACGTTAATATATTAAAGTGCATAAAAAACCAGTTTTTTCACCTTGCCTTTTTGTATAAATTTCGCTATAATGTTCTATGTTTATAAATCAATACAAAAGGGAGAGGAAATCATGAACGAAAACAAAGAGTTCAAACCGTATATTCCGGCTGACAAGATCACACCTGAATTTACGGTGACATCCATCATCATGGGTGTTATCCTTGCAGTTATCTTCGGTGCAGCCAATGCTTATCTTGGTCTGCGTGTAGGTATGACTGTATCTGCTTCCATTCCGGCAGCAGTTATTTCCATGGGCGTAATTCGCAAGATCATGAAAAAGAACTCCATTCTGGAGAGCAACATGGTCCAGACAATCGGTTCAGCCGGTGAATCACTGGCAGCCGGTGCAATTTTCACAATGCCTGCTCTGTTCCTTTGGGCAGAAGAAGGACTTTGTGAAATGCCGGGTATCGTGGAAATCACATTAATCGCACTTTGCGGTGGTGTTCTTGGTGTACTTTTTATGGTACCACTTCGTAACGCACTGATCGTAAAAGAGCATGCAACACTTCTTTATCCTGAAGGAACTGCCTGCGCAGATGTTCTTCTTGCAGGTGAAGAGGGTGGTGCAAACGCTGCGACAGTATTCTCAGGTATGGGAATCGCAGCGATCTTTAAATTTGTCGTTGACGGTTTAAAGGTAATCCCTGCAGACGTTGCAGTAGCATTTAAAGGATTCAAAGGTGAAATTGGTATGGAATGCTATCCTGCACTTCTCGGTGTTGGATATATCGTAGGACCAAGAATCGCATCCTTTATGTTTGTTGGTTCTCTTATTGGCTGGATGGTGCTGATTCCGGTAATCTGTCTGTTCGGAGCTGATACAGTTATGTATCCCGGAACAGAAACAATTTCTGCTCTTTATGCAGCAGGCGGAGCATCTAAAATCTGGAGTACTTATGTAAAATATATCGGAGCAGGAGCTATCGCAACAGGTGGTATTATTTCTCTGATCAAATCCCTGCCTCTGATCATTGCAACCTTCCGTGATTCCATGAAGAGCATGAAGGGCGGTAAGAATACAAGTACAGAAAGAACTGCACAGGATCTTCCGATGAACATTATTCTGATCGGTATTGTGGCAATGGTTGCAATCATCTGGCTTGTTCCGGCTATCCCGGTTAACCCGATCGGTGCGTTGATCATCGTAATCTTCGGCTTCTTCTTTGCAACTGTATCTTCCCGTATGGTTGGTCTTGTAGGAAGCTCCAACAACCCTGTATCAGGTATGGCTATCGCTACACTTCTGATCGCAACAATGATTATCAAAGCATCCGGCAATACCGGTATCGACGGAATGAAAGCAGCAATTGCTATTGGTTCCGTAATCTGTATTGTAGCAGCAATCGCAGGTGATACTTCACAGGATTTAAAGACAGGTTATCTTCTTGGTGCAACTCCTAAGAAACAGCAGATCGGTGAGCTTATCGGTGTTGTTGCTGCCGGTCTTGCTATCGGTGGTGTTCTTTATCTTCTGAATACTGCATGGGGATACGGAAGTGCAGAAGTACCTGCTCCTCAGGCAACTCTGATGAAGATGATCGTAGAAGGTATCATGGGCGGCAAGCTTCCATGGACACTGGTATTTATCGGTGTATTCCTTGCAATTGGTCTGGAAATCTTAAGAATTCCGGTTATGCCATTTGCTATCGGTCTTTACCTTCCAATCTACCTCAACGCTGCTATCATGATCGGTGGTGTTGTTCGTATGTTCGTTGACGGAAGAAAGAATGTTGATGATAAGAAAAAAGAAGAACAGGCAACAGACGGTACACTTTATTGTGCAGGTATGATCGCAGGTGAAGGTCTTGTAGGTATCCTTCTTGCAATCCTTGCAGTAGTAAACGTAAGCAGTGTATTTGATCTCTCCGGAAGCATTAACCTTGGTAATGCAGGCGGCGTGATCCTGATGTTACTTATGATCTTAAGCCTTCTGAAATTCAGTATCTGGAACAAGAAGAAAGCCTGATCAGGCGGAGATGATAATATTTAAATGAGTAAAAAGAAAAAAGAATTAACAGATCAATTATCTGGATCTCATTCCTGAGCGCAGTGCACAGCTTCGCTGGCATACTGATATCAGGGGGAGAATGGTGCTGGAAATAGAGAATAAGGGCGCGTTTAACACGATTGCCAGAAGCTGTTTGGAAAACCCAGATATACGAAGATACATCTGGATGACAATGGCACATTTATCTGGCCACTCATAGATGGCAGGAAAACAGTGGAAGATATTGCTGCACTGGTAAAAGACGAATTTGGGGAGAAGGCAGAGCTTTATATCCAAGGATCGTTAAATACTTCCAGATAATGGAGAGTTATCATTTTGTAAATTTTATCAATAAGCCTGAAAAATAAGGTAAGAATAAGAGCGGGAGCAGTCCTTCATGGATTGCTGCCGTTCTTGTAGTTTATGGAAGAATAATTACGGCACAGTGATAAAGCGGTATCTCTGGCTGATATTCATGAAAGCATAAAACAAATATTATTTTTACAGAATACAAGGAGGCGAATGAATGAAGTTAGTAAATGGAAAAAGATCACAGCTTCTGGAATATCTGATGATCATAGCAGGAACCGGATTAATGGCACTGGCGATCAATTCCGTATTTGATGCATCAGGTATGGTAACCGGAGGCTTTTCAGGTATCGCGATCATTATAAAAGCAGGGAGTCAGGGAATCATTGACGGTGGTATCCCTCTCTGGGTAACAAATATGGGTTTGAACATTCCACTGTTTCTGATCGGATGGAAGATTAATGGATTCTCCTTTGTAAAAAAAGCTTTGATAGGAGAAATTGCTCTGTCCACCTGGCTTGCCATAGAACCTGTATGGAATCTTGCTGGCAATGATCTTCTTCTTGCCGCACTTTACGGTGGTGTGATCCAGGGTGTGGGAATCGGTCTTGTCTTTCTGGGCGGTGGAACAACCGGAGGAACCGATATGATGGCAGCTATCATCCAGAAATATCTGCAGCAATATTCAATCGCACAGATCATGCAGGTTATAGATGCAGGCGTTGTACTGGTGGGTATGTATGTGTTTGGCATCCACAAGGCACTCTATGCGATTATTGCGGTATATCTGGTGACAAAAGTATCTGACGGTTTGATTGAAGGTCTGAAATTCTCAAAAGCTGCCTATATCATTACAGCAAAGCCAAAGGAAATAGCAGATATGATCATGAAAGATCTGGACAGAGGTGTAACAGGCATCAGTGCCAGAGGAATGTACTCAGGACAGGATAAACTGATGCTTTTCTGCGTGGTAAATAAAAAAGAGATCGTAATGCTTAAAGAAAAAGTAGATGAAATTGATCCGGAAGCCTTTGTGATAGTGACAGATGCCAGGGAAGTTCATGGAGAAGGTTTTATTGAAAAAAAGTAACACAAAAAATATATAAAAAATTGTAAATTTTTTTCTCTTTCCTCTTTCATTTTTGGTAAATATATATTAAAATACAATACAGGTATAAGGTTTTATAGTTAAAACGGAAAATAAACACTATAGGATGAGAAGGGATTGAAATCAGATGATATCGAATCAGGTGCTTCAGAATACTCTTGAAGGGTTAAAAGAAATTTCCAGAACAGAATTTTGTGTACTCGACACAGAAGGCAAAGTGCTTGCAAGTACTTTTGCAGATTTTTCCATTGCAACACAGGATGTACAGGCTTTCGTAGAATCACAGGCCGACAGCCAGCTTGTAAAGGGGTTCCAGTATTTTAAAGTCTGTGATGACTATCAGCTGGAATATATACTGGTCGCCCATGGCGACGATGAAGATACTTATATGGTTGGCAAGCTCGCCGCTTTTCAGATCCAGAATCTGATCGTAGCGTATAAAGAACGCTTTGACAAAGACAGCTTTATCAAGAACCTGCTTCTTGACAACCTGCTTCTTGTTGACATTTATAATCGTGCGAAGAAACTGCACATTGAGGCAGATGTCCGCCGCGTAGTCATGATCCTTGAAATGCCACAGGAGAAAGACCACAGCTCCATGGAAAGCGTGAAGAGTCTTTTCGGCGGTAAAAGTAAAGACTTTATCACAGCAGTAGATGAGAAAAGTATTATCGTAGTCAAGGAACTTGAAGATGGTGAGAATTATCCTGAGATGGATCAGCTTGCACATACTATCCTTGATACTCTTGGAATGGGAAATGACGGTAAGACACATATGGCATACGGTACTATCGTCAATGAACTGAAAGAAGTATCACGCTCCTATAAAGAAGCCCGCATGGCTCTTGATGTAGGTAAGATTTTCTTCGGAGATAAAGAAGTGATCGCATACAGCTCTCTGGGAATCGGACGACTGATCTACCAGCTCCCGATCCCACTCTGTAAGATGTTTATCAAAGAAATCTTCGGCGGCAAATCCCCGGATGACTTTGACGAAGAGACTCTGGTCACAATTGATAAGTTCTTCGAGAACAGCCTCAATGTTTCAGAGACATCCAGACAGCTTTACATCCATAGAAACACTCTGTCTATCGCCTCGATAAACTCCAGAAGAGTACAGGTCTTGATCTCCGTGTTTTTGAAGATGCCATTACATTCAAGATTGCACTCATGGTAGTACGTTATATGAAATATATGGAAACACTGGAATACTGATATATTATAATAGAAGGAAAATTTTCAATGCCTGCCACAGCTTTAATTGCTGACGCAGGCATTTTTGACCTTTACAAATCCAGCCTTGCAGTGTATAGTTAGAAATCGAGATTGCAATTGATAAGGTATGCAATATCCTGAGACATGCAAGCCAAAATTCCATTGCCGCAGGCAATTTGGAATGAATGTTGGCTGCGTTACTGTGAACATTCTATGAATCCTCAAAAATCTCTTGCAATCCCCAAAAACATACATTACAATAATGTTACAAATTCATTAACCCATTGGAGGAAAAATCTATGATAGATCTTATAGATGTAAGCAAGTCCTATGGTCCCGGCCTTCCGGCAGTGAACCATGCGAACTTACATATAGATAAAGGTGAATTCGTCTTTGTAGTAGGAAACAGTGGTTCGGGAAAAACAACCCTGATCAAACTTCTTATGAAAGAGCTGGATTCCACATCCGGCCAGATCATCGTAAGCGGTGAACGTCTGGAAGGAATGAAACACAGAAGAGTAGCCAAATACCGCCGTAAGCTGGGCGTAGTATTTCAGGACTTCCGTCTTCTGAAAGACAGAAATGTATATGAGAATGTAGCGTTTGCCCAGAGAGTAGTCAACCGTCCCACAAGAGTAATCCGTAAACGTGTCCCGGAGGTACTTCAGGAAGTTGGACTTGCTGTCAAATACAAATCCTTCCCGGATGAACTTTCCGGTGGAGAACAGCAGAGAGTTGCATTGGCAAGGGCGCTGGTCAACCGTCCGGATATCCTTCTGGCAGACGAGCCTACAGGAAACCTGGATCCGAAGACTTCCGAAGAAATCATGAAGCTTCTGGAACAGATCAACGACAGAGGAACCACAGTAGTGGTTGTTACACATAACAAGGATATTGTAAATTCCATGCGCAAACGTGTTGTGACCATGCATGAGGGCTCTATTATAAGTGACGAGAAAGAGGGAGAATATCATGAGGCCTAGTACAATCTGGTACACTCTGAAACAGGGTGTCAAAAATATCAAAAGAAACTGGATGTTTTCCCTGGCTTCCATTATCACCATGGCTGCCTGTATTTTTCTGTTTGGAATCTTTTTCTCCATTGTCAATAATGTGAATAATATTGCACATAAGGTAGAGCAGGAAGTGCCGATCACAGTATTCTTTGAAGAGGGAACTACAAACAAACAGATCAAAGCAATCGGAAAGAAGATCAAGGCACGTCCGGAAGTAGAGAAAATAGAGTATCAGTCAGCTGATGAAGCCTGGGAGGAATATAAAGAGCAGTATTTCCAGGGTTCAGAGGCAGCAGACGGATTTAAGGACGATAATCCTCTTGCAAATTCAGCCAATTATCGTGTGTATATGAATGACATCACGAAGCAGTCAGAACTTGTTTCCTATATACAGGAACTGAAACATGTAAGAAAAGTCAACCAGTCTGAGGAAGCAGCAAAAACACTGGGAAATATCAACAAGTTGGTTTCATATATTTCCATTGCCATCATTGTATTACTGCTTATTATCTCCATATTCCTGATCAGCAATACGGTATCTGTGGGTATTGCAGTCCGTAAAGAAGAGATCGGAATTATGAAATACATAGGAGCTACAGACGCATTTGTCAGAGCACCATTCCTGCTGGAAGGCATGGTTCTGGGGGTGGTCGGAGCAGCAGTTCCGCTGATCGTGCTTTATTTCTGTTATAATGGGGCAATATCCTATATTCTGACCAGGTTTAATGTGCTTACAGGTGTGGTGGATTTCATCCCGGTATGGCAGATTTACCAGACATTACTTCCAATAAGTCTGGGACTTGGAATTGGAATCGGACTGATCGGAAGTTTCTTTACAACAAGAAAGCATTTAAGAGTATAATAAAAAGCAGATAAGCATGAAGCTGCCGGAACAATGATATCATATCATAAACCGGCGGCTTTTTTTACAGGAGTGCAGACATGAAAAATAAAGAATTTTGGAAAGGTGCAGTAGCAGGAGCACTGGTTGTGACGTGCATCGGTACAGGTGTTTTTGCAGGAACAGGTCTTGCAGCAAAAGGAACAGCTCTTGGTGATCGCAAGTGTACATCAAAGCTGGCATATCTTGAAGAGCTGATCGACAGATACTATCTGGGAGATAAGGATGAAGAGAAGCTTCAGGAAGGACTTTATGCAGGTCTTCTCTATGGACTGGATGATCCTTATTCCAGATATTATACAGAAGAGGAATACGATTCTGAGAATTCTTCCAATGAGGGAAGCTATGTGGGGATCGGCATTCTTATGGAGAAGAATAAAGAAGGCGGAGTAAAGATTGTTGAATGCTATGAGGGTGGTCCCGGGGAAAAAGCAGGACTGGAGGAAGGGGACATCATCAGTGCCATTGACGGGGAAGATATCACAGAGGATGAAGTATCTGATGTTGCAGACATTGTCCGCAATTCAGATAAAGACAGTGTGGTGCTTACTGTTCACAGAGAAGGTGCAGAAGATGCCATGGAAATCACAGTCCCTGTCACAGATGTGGAATTACCGTCTGTTTTCCATGAAATGCTGGGTTCTAAAATCGGCTACATCCGCATTACACAGTTTACAGGCGTTACCGGCGAACAGTATCAGGAAGCTTTTGATGACCTGCAAAAACAGGGAATGGAGAAAATGATCGTGGATCTCCGCGATAATCCGGGTGGACTTCTTGATTCTGTCTGTGATGTCCTGCGGAAAATCCTTCCGGAAGGACTGATCGTTTACACCGAAGATAAGGACGGAAATAGAGAAGAGGAAAAATGTGATGGCAAAAACGAACTCCGGATTCCGCTTGCAGTCTGGTAAATGAAAGCAGCGCCAGTGCATCAGAGATTTTTGCCGGTGCAGTGCAGGATTATGGTATTGGAACGATCGTCGGAACAACCACTTACGGAAAAGGCGTGGTACAGTCCATCCGCCAGCTCTCAGACGGAAGTGCCATTAAACTGACTGTTGCCAACTACTACACTCCAAAAGGAAACAACATCAACAAAACAGGAATCAAACCTGATATAGAGGTTTCTCTGGATACCAGCCTGCTGAATAAGAATAAAGACGAGATCACCCATGATGAGGATAATCAGCTGCAGGAAGCGCTTAAGGCAGTTGAGAAGGAAAAGTAGTTGTTTGGCTGATAGTTTGATGTTATACTGTATATATCTGTATTTATAATAGAAGCATTTTTATTATAGATGAAAAGCCCATTACTGAGCAGGCAGCGGATTTTGATTTGTAGTTGCTAAGACACTGAACAGTTAATGGGCATAAAGTGAAAAATATCAGAAAAAGAGGGCGACAACATGAGCGAATATGTGATCACCACCGACAACAATTCAGATCTTCCGGAGGAATATCTCAAAGACCATGGAGTAGGCTGCATGTATCTCAGTTATTCCATGGATGGAAAAATTATACGCATGGAAATTTCCTTCCGGAGCATGAATTTTATGAGGCAATGAGAAACGGTTCCATGCAACCACAGCACAGGTAAATCCTGAAAATGCAAAAGCACTGCTGGAGCCTTACCTGAAAGAAGGAAAAGATATTCTTCATATTGCATTTTCCTCTGCTTTAAGCGGTACATACAATAGCAGCCGTATCGCAGCAGAGGACTGATGGAGGATTATCCGGACCGCAAGATCATCGTGGTAGATTCTCTTGGCGCTTCCCTTGGTCAGGGGCTTCTGGTTTACCTTGCACAGGAGAAGAAAGAGCAGGGAGAAGATCTGGAGACAGTTGCGAAATGGGCAGAAGAGAACAGGCTTCATATGGTACACCTTTTTACAGTCAACGATTTAAACCACCTATACCGCGGAGGCCGCATTTCCAGAACTACTGCAGTAGTAGGAAGCATGCTGAATATTAAACCGGTCCTTCATGTAGACAACGACGGAAAACTCACTGCCATCGGTAAAGTCCGCGGCCGTAAAAAATCCCTTCAGGAGCTGGTAAAGCTTATGGATGAGAAAATCGGCAGCTATCATGACACCTGCCATACCATCTTTATCAGTCATGGCGACTGCGAAGAAGATGCAAATTATGTGGCAGAGAAAGTAAAAGAAAAATACCAGATCAACACGATTATCATGAATCAGGTAGGAGCCACCATCGGCGCTCACTCAGGTCCGGGAACAATGGCGTTGTTCTTTGTGGGAGATGAAAGATAAATTAGTTTTTTGTAAAATGGTTTCATGGTATCATTATCCTGCGGGAAGATAAATGATACTGTGGAACCACTTTTGATATTACAGGAGATTTTTATGAAATTATTAAAAAAAGCATTTACATTCATATTTATATTTATGCTGAGCGTTTCAGGACTGACAGGATATCAGGTAAACGCCTCAGAGGAGCCAAAACATCTGGATATCCTGTTCACCCATGACCTGCATTCCCATTTGAACAGCTTTCAAACGATTGTAGACGGGACACAGCAGGAGACCGGCGGGTTTGCCCGGCTGAAAACATTGATCAATGAGCACGAGAAAGAGAATACAGATACACTCATACTGGATGGCGGAGACTTCTCTATGGGAACTCTGATACAGACTGTATATGACACTGAGGCCGCCGAACTGCGGATGCTTGGATATCTGGGCTGTGATGTGACAACTCTGGGAAATCATGAATTTGATTACGGCTCCGATGGTCTGGCAGATATGCTGAACGCCGCAGTCAGTTCAGGCGAAAACCTTCCCAGGATGGTTGTGTGTAATGTGGACTGGGATGCAATGAAAAAAGCCGGCATCAGTGAAGGACAGAAACAGATTTATGAAGCATTTCAGACATATGGAGTAAAAGACTATACGGTAATTCAAAAAGGTGATGTAAAGATTGCAGTACTGGGTGTTTTCGGCAAGGATTCTCTGGATTGCGCTCCTACCTGCGAGCTTCTTTTCAAAGACCCGTCAGAAGCAGCCAGAGAAACAGTAGAGGAAATAAAAAAGAACGAAGATGTAGACATGATCGCCTGTGTATCACACAGCGGAACATGGGAGGACGAAAAAGTATCAGAGGACGAAATCCTTGCAAAGAATGTTCCGGACATTGATCTGATCGTCAGCGGACATACCCACACACAGTTGGCAGAACCGATCCTGCAGGGAGATACCTGCATCGTATCCTGTGGAGAATATGGGAAAAACCTGGGAACACTTTCCATGACTCAGAAAGAGAATGGACGATGGGAACCGGATACCTATGAGCTTGTTCCGGTTACGGATAAAATCAAGGCAGATGAGGCCACACAGAAGAAAATAGATGAATTGTCAGATACTGTTGACACCAATTATCTTTCCAATTTTGGTTACACCAGAGAGGAAATTCTGGCAGAGAATGACATTGAATTTAACAGCCTCAGTGAGATGGAAACAAAGCATGAGGAGTTAAATCTGGGAGATATCATATCAGATGCTTATGTATATGCAGTAGAGAATACAGGAGACTCTGACGGAGAAAAAGTAGATGTTGCAATCGTACCTGCCGGAACTGTAAGAGATACTTATACAAAAGGCGATATAACAGTGGAGCAGGTATATAATTCCTTCTCGCTGGGAACAGGAAAGGACGGACTTGCAGGTTATCCTCTGATCAGTGCATATTTAACGGGAAAAGAACTGAAAACAGTGGCAGAGGTAGATGCCTCAATTTCAGATTTTATGACAATAGCCAGATTATATTGCAGTGGAATGAATTTCACCTATAATCCCCACCGCATGATCTTAAATAAAGTAACAGACTGTTATCTGACAGGTAAGGATGGAGAAAGGGAAGAAATACAGGACGATAAATTGTATCATGTTGTCACCGACCTGTACACAGGCCGTATGCTGGGATCTGTTCTGGACAAATCCTATGGTCTGATATCCATCGTCCCCAAAGATAAAAACGGCAATCCCATAGAGAATCTGGAAGATTATGCAGTCATGGATGGAAAAAAAGAACTGAAAGCCTGGGCTGCAATTGCAGAGTATATGCAATCCTTTGAAGACACAGACAAAGACGGAATTGCAAATGTGCCGGAATATTATAATACAACACACGAAAGAAAAGTTGCAGACAACAGCAAAAACATCATAAATCTGGTAAAACATCCGAATAAATTTGCCGTAGCGATTGTCGGGATCTGTATTGTGGTTGTTGGGGTGATTCTGCTGTTGATCTTTGGAATTGTAAAGATTATCAGAAGAAGAAAACAGAATTTATGTCAATAAAATCGCATAACAGTAGAGGGCAGTTTCTGATTAACAGGGACTGCCTTTTATGTTGCGATTATATTTCCTGATGAAATTTCCCACGACAATTAATACAGGAATGTATCATGTTCAAAAAAAATATGATATACTTACGCTATATAAGCATAGTAAAAAACGGGGGAACGTGAAATGGCTGAAATGGAAAACAGTAAGATCTGATCAGTGTATTGTGGAGCGGAGCAGATATTCTTCGCTCAAAAATGGATGCAAATGAATATAAAAACTATCTTTTGGGAATTATTTTCTATAAATATCTGTCAGATTCTTTTCTTATTAAAGTATATGATATGATTTGCGACAGCAAACCACAGACATTAAAAGAAGCACTGGATGTATATGTAAAAGAATTGGAAAGTGAAGATGGCGAAGAACTGAAACAGGGAATGAAAGAAGAATGCCATTATGTGATCGAGCCTGAACTTACATACACGTATTTTGCAGATGCTGCAAGAAACAATTCTTTTAACAGAGAGCAGCTGCAGAAAGCATTCAATAATATCGAACAAAGTGATCCTATCTTTGCAGACCTGTTTGCGGATATTGATTTGTATTCCAACCGTCTGGGAACAGGAGATCAGAAGCAGAGTGATACAGTTGCAAGTCTGATAAAGGAAATTGATAAAGCAGATTTATTGAATTCAGATGCGGAAATACTTGGAAATGCCTATGAGTATCTGATCGGACAGTTTGCATCAGAGACAGGAAAGAAAGCCGGAGAATTCTATACACCTCAGGCAGTATCCAAAATTCTTACCCGCATTGTAATCGCAGGACAGGAAGAAAAACAGGGATTATCTGTCTATGATCATGCATGGGTTCCGGCTCTCTTCTGCTTAATGCAAAAAAATATGCGAAATATTCTCAGTATATCAAATATTATGGACAGGAATTAAATACTTCGACTTACAATCTTGCAAGAATGAATATGTTTCTTCATGGCATTCCGGCAGAGAATCAGAACTTGAGAAACGGAGACACTCTTGACGGAGACTGGCCAACAGATGAAGAAACAGACTTCAATATGGTACTTATGAACCCACCTTACAGCGCAAAATGGACCGCTGCAGCAGGCTTTCTGCAGGATGAAAGATTCAGTGATTATGGGGTACTTGCACCAAAATCAAAAGCAGATTACGCTTTCTTACTGCATGGACTGTACCATCTGAAAAATAATGGAACTATGGCAATTGTACTTCCGCACGGTGTTCTCTTCCGGGGAGCTGCAGAAGGGAAAATCAGAGAAAAACTGCTTCGTTCCGGAAATATTTATGCAGTAATTGGCTTACCTGCGAATCTTTTCTATAATACTTCGATTCCAACTTGTATCATTGTGTTGAAGAAGCATAGAGATGGCAGAGATGTGCTGTTTATTGATGCTTCAAAGAAGTTTGACAAAGGCAAGAAGCAGAATGAAATGACAGATGTGCACATCAATGAAGTGATGGAACTGTACAGTAAACGGGAAACTGTAGAAAAAGAATCATTTCTTGCCAGTTTTGAAGAAATAGAAAAGAACGACTTTAACCTCAACATCCCACGCTATGTTGATAACTTTGAAAAAGAAGAAGAGATAGACTTGAATGATCTATTATCCGAGATGAAGAAAACAGATGACGAATTAGAAAAAACACAGGGTGAATTCCTGGCCCTGCTCAGGGATTTAACTTCTACAGATGACGTAATTATGAAATCATTAGATGAACTGATTGCGAAAATGGAGGGGTAAATTATGGGAAAACCTGAGATTAGATTTAAAGGTTATACGGATGAGTGGGAACAGCGTAAGTTGGGGGATGTCCTTGATGATATGTACAATGGACAAACTCCATCAAGAAACAAAAGTGAATATTGGAACGGAAATATAAAATGGCTGTCAAGTGGAGAATTAAATCGTGGAACAGTATATGACAGCATGGAAATGATAACAGAAGACGGTCAAAAATCAGCCAATTTACGGATAGTTCCTAAGGGTACTTTTATAATGGCTATTACAGGTCTTGAAGCGGCTGGAACACGTGGAAATTGTGCATTACTTGGGTTTGATACAACACTCAATCAGTCATGTATGGCATTGTTTCCAAAGAAAGATTTGCTTACTTCAGATTTTTTATTTCAATGGTATAGAAAAGTCGGGGAAGAGTACGGGATTAATTATACTCAGGGAACGAAACAGCAAAGCTATAATGCTGAACTGATTAAAATACTGCCGATTTCATTGCCTTCGGTAGCTGAGCAGAGAAAAATTGCCTCTTATTTGAGCAACCTCGACCACCTCATCACTCTTCACCAGCAAAAGTGTGAAGAACTGAAAAAAATAAAGAAATTCATGCTACAGAAAATGTTTGTCTAGGAAAAAGGTGAGCAAATGGAAAAAATTACGTTATTTCATGGAACTTCAAGCAGAATTGTAGTGCCAACATATGGACTTGGTGAGAAAAAACATGATTATGGCAAGGGATTTTATTTGACAGATAACTTGAATCTTGCAAAGGAATGGGCTGTTTGTAAACCTGATGATGAAAATGGCTGGGTTCATCAATATAAACTGGATACCGACCGATTAAAAATACTGGATTTTCAGGAAAAAGATGTTCTCTCATGGCTGGCGGAGCTGATGAAACACAGAGATGCCTCCGATTCCAAACGTTACCGGGTGTTATCAAAAAAATTTATTGAGAAATATGGAATAGATACAGAAGGATATGATGTGATCAAGGGATGGAGAGCCAATGCTTCCTACTTCTATATTGCCAAAGAATTTGTAAGAGATAATATTGATATGGATATTCTGACAGAATTGCTTTCTCTTGGTGGTCTGGGAATCCAATATTGTATTAAATCCAGGCTGGCATATGAGCACTTGCAGGAAGTACAGGACGGTCTGCTGTCTGTTGATTATATGGAATTCAGAGAAAAATATAATCATCGAGATGTTTCAGCAAGACAAAAAATGCGGGAATTAATTGATTCTGATGCCAACAAAGTAACGAATGTATTCAGTACATTGCTTTAGGAGAGAATTATGAGAGCGTATGCAGAAGCTTATTTAAGTGATGTTGTAGAAAATCAGGGAAAGCTGTTTGATTTTGTAGCACAGTCATTCCCGGATAAAAATACAGAAGATTTTATTAACACATACATGAAGAGTAAAACGAGAAAGAGCATAGATGAAGCTCAGGCTTATGTGAATACGATGGATGTGGAAGATTTATGGTCGTATTTTCTTAAAACAGATCATTACAGATTGCAGGAAGGAGACAACTTAAAAGGTTTTATTCCGGACTGGATTGGAGAGTTTTACGCATATTATCAGTGGTACTATAATATACCAAGTTCAGAAGTTGTTCAGAAAATTCCGGTGGATTTTTTGAAGAAAGCCTATTACGGACTTCATGATCTGGAACTTGATCTGGCAGTCAGAAAAGTAGGTGAGGTTTAATGAATATTATCTGTTTTCACAATCCGAATGAAGAAAATGGATATTTGAGTAACTGGTATCCGGCTCATTTCACAGTTGAGGGAATAGAATTTTCTTCAATGGAACAGTTTATGATGTATCAGAAAGCATGCCGCTTTCATGATGCTTCAGTAGCAAAGGAGATATTGAGCACAAATGATGTTGCGGAAATTAAGAAATTAGGGCGTGAGGTACATGGGTATGATGAAAATATCTGGAATGGCGTAAGGCAGATTGTTGTCTATGAAGGACTAAAGGCGAAATTCAGTCAAAATGCAGAATTGAAAGAAAAACTTGTTGATACAGGTGACGCAATATTGGCAGAATGTGCAGTAAGAGATCAGATTTGGGGGATAGGTTTATCCATGAGAGATCCCAATAGACTTGATCAAAGCAAATGGAAGGGGAAAAATCTGTTGGGATATGCTCTGATGATGGTTAGAGAGCAGTTGTAAATGCCAATCCTTGGGAACAGCGTAAGTTTGGAGATTTAGTAGAAAAATATGAGGATCCTGTGGTGACTCCAACGGAAGGTTACACACGTCTTGGAATTAGAAGTCATGCAAAGGGAACATTTCATAGCTATGTTGAAAAGGGAAAAGAACTTGAAACTGCAAAAATGTTTCGAGTGGCTTCGGACAAATTTATTGTTAATATAACATTCGGTTGGGAACATGCAGTTGCAATTACAGATGAGAATGATGCTGGAAAGCTTGTTTCACATAGGTTTCCGCAATATTCTTTTAATGCTGGAATGATTCCAAAGTTTTTCAGATATCTGATATTGGACAAAAAATTCAAACATCATTTGGAATTATCTTCTCCAGGAGGAGCTGGAAGAAATAGAGTTTTAAAACTAAGCGATATGCTTGAATATAAAATGAATTTCCCATGTGAAGAAGAACAAAGAAAAATTGCAGCTTATTTTGATGATTTAGACCACCTCATCACTCTTCACCAGCGAAAGCCAATTCCCCATCCCGACCATCCAACTATCCACACGAAACACAAAGGAGAAGAAAAATATGTCAGAATTAGAGTCAATGATAGAGAAAAAACTAATAGAACAGCTAATTTACGGAGATTCCCAGTGGACATACCGAGAAGATTTAAAGACGGAGGAGGATCTGTGGGCGAATTTCAGATATATTCTGGAGCAGAATAATAAGGACAGACTGGATGGAGAGGGACTTTCTGACTCTGAATTTGAACAGGTAAAGAACCAGTTGCAGTTTTCCTCATTTTATAAAGCAGGGGAATGGTTGGTAGGTGAGAATGGAAAGGTAATGGTTCATGTACAGCGGGATATGGAAAAGTTGCATCTTGTAGTGATGAACCATGAGCATATTGCAGGCGGTTCTAGTGTTTATGAAGTGATTAATCAGTATAAAGCACTGAAATCAGATGATGAGGATTCCACAGATGTGCGGGACAGAAGATTTGATGTAACTCTTATGATTAATGGGCTTCCCATGATACATATTGAGTTGAAGAATAAACAGCATTCTTACATGGACGGATTCTGGCAGATAAAAAAATATATTGGTGAGGGTAAATTTACCGGGATTTTCTCAGCTGTGCAGATGTTTGTAGTCAGTAACGGTGTGGATACCAGATATTTTGCGGCAGCAGGGGATACAGAGTTAAATCCAAAATTTATGAGTGGATGGGTAGACAGAAAGAATAATCCTGTTTCAGATTATCTCAGCTTTGCAAAGAGTGTACTCCGTATTCCCCAGGCTCATGAAATGATTGCCAGATACACAGTTCTGGATGAAGATGCCAGACGGCTGATTTTGCTCAGACCATATCAGATTCATGCCATTGAGTCTATACGTGAAGCTTCAAAAACCGGAGAATCCGGTTTTGTATGGCATACAACCGGTTCGGGAAAAACACTGACATCCTATAAGGCAACAAGAAATCTTTTGATGGATATTCCAAGTATTGATAAGACAATTTTTCTCATTGACCGTAAAGATCTGGATACACAGACAACTATGGCATTTCAGGCATATGCAAATAATGATCTGGTAGATGTGGATGAAACAGATAATGTAAATGATTTAAAAAAGAAATTAAAATCGGCTGACCGTCAGGTGATTGTAACGACAATTCAGAAAATGCAGATTCTCATAAGTAAAAGACTGCAGGAAGGAACACCGGACTTTGATAAAATCAAAATTTGAGGGTTGCTTTTGTAGTGGATGAGTGCCACAGGGCAGTGACACCGAAAACAAAGAGAGAACTGGAACGTTTCTTTGGCAGGTCTTTATGGTACGGTTTTACCGGAACTCCACGTTTCGCAGAGAACCCATATCCACAGATGGGCGATTTGCCACGAACAACAGAAGAATTATATGGAAAATGTCTCCATTCTTATACCATACAGAATGCAATTCATGACAAGGCGGTTCTGGGATTTCAGGTTGAGCATAATGGTCCTAAAAATATGACAGATGAGACGGACAGCAGCCAGTATGACAATGAAGCGCATATGTTAAAGGTGTTGGATGTGATTTTAAACAAATCCTATTATAAATTAGGCCTCCAGAATGGAAAGGGAATGACATATGAGTGCATGCTTACAACCAAATCCATTCAGGTTGCACAGAAATATTATGAGCTGCTTACCAGAGTAAAGAATGGAGAAACTTCACTTGTGATCGATGAGAAAATCAGACAGGTGCTTCCGGATTTTCCTAAATTCGCCATCACCTATCTGTTACCGAAAATGAAGAAGGCTCCCATGTGAATCAGGAAAAAATGCAGAAATCCCTGAATGATTACAATGATATGTTTGGAACCAAATATGAAATGTCCCAGATACAGAGCTATAATGCCAATCTGAATAAACGTCTTGCCAGAAAAGATGCCAGATTTAAGAGCAGACGAGAACAGCTGGATCTGGTAATTGTGGTAGACAGGCTGCTTACAGGTTTTGATGCACCATGTATGTCTACGATTTTTATTGATCGTCAGCCTATGGGACCGCATGATCTGATTCAGGCTTTTTCAAGAACTAACCGTATTTATGACACCAATAAGACATATGGACAGATTGTAACTTTTCAGGCACCAAAGCTCTTTAAGAAGTGTGTGGATAATGCGGTGAAATTGTATTCTGCGGGAAGTACAGAGACAGCGTTGCTGGCAGAATGGGATGAAGTAGAGCCTGCATTTCGTAAAGCACTTTCTGCACTGAAAATCTGCGCTGAGAAGCCTTCGGACATTCCAGGCATGTCCATGAAAGAGAAGAAAATTTGCAAAAATGTTCCAGGAGTTTGACAGCCTGTTTGCACAGATGAAATCTTTTACAAAGTATGACGACAGTATGTTGGAAACGTATGGAATTACAGAGACAGAATATGAGGATTATGCAGGTCATTATAAAAATGTAATGGAAGAGATTCGTGATTCCAAAGATCATGGGGATTCAGATTCCGGTGATACACAGGTGGATCAGGATTATGAATTGATGGCATACAGCAGTACCAAGATTGATTACGAATATATTATTAACCTGATCCAGAATATTGTAACTCCTACAGAGGAGGATGAGGAAATTACACCACAGGAACGGCTGAAAAAGCTGGAAGAAGTAAAACAGTACGTGGCGGAGCTTCGCAAAGATAATGAAAAAGTAGCAGACCTTATGTCAAATCTGATTGCAGATATTGAGAAAGATGACAGAAAGTACAGAGGAAAGTCTATCCTTAACATTATTGAGAATATGAAACGAGACTGTGTGGAAAAAGTTATCTCTGATTTCTGTATTCAATGGTATGCGTCAAAGGATGATGTGATGTATGCGGCAATCCATTACAGAAATGGGAAAATCCCCAATGAAACGGCAATTAAGGCAACTGTTGATTATACTAGCTACAAAGAAGCACAGGAAACGGCTTTGCCGAAGTATAAATTTTATAATCGCATGATGGCAGAATTGAAGAAAACTCTGGACGAAGAGATAAAACCTCTTCTTATGACTGCATAAATCTATCAAATTTATCCGCTCCATTTGCAGAATTGCTATAGTTATTACATTGTGAATATCAGCGCAGGTAATTTCGGAAATGGAGAATGCTTATGTCAAATGATACAAATAACAATGTACTGTTTTCGCAGTATTATGCACAGTGGATTGATGTATATAAAAAGGGTGCAATTCGTGAAGCAACTATGGCAAAATATCTGATGACACAGAGGTGGGTGGAGAAGCTGGTGCCTGAACTGAGGGTGTCAGAGCTGACCAGAACAGTATATCAGCAGCTTTTAAATGATTATGCAAGGGAGCATGAGAGACAGACTACGCTGGATTTTCATCATCAGCTGAAAGGTGCTATTCTGGATGCGGTTGATGAAGGAATGATAGAACGAGATCCGACCAGAAAAGCCATCATTAAGGGAAAAACTCCCAAGGCCAAGAAAATAAAATATCTGAATCAGTTTGAACTTCATACATTGATCGCTGATCTGGATATTAAGGAAGAGCCAAACTGGGACTGGTTTATTCTTCTTGTTGCAAAAACCGGAATGAGATTTTCAGAAGCTCTGGCGATTACTCCGGCAGATTTTGATTTTGGCAGGCAGACGCTGTCAATAAGCAAAACCTGGGATTATAAAGGTGAAGGTGGTTTCCTTCCAACGAAGAATAAATCTTCTGTGAGAAAAATTCAGATTGACTGGCAGATTGTTGTAAAATTCTCAGAACTAACCAAAACACTTCCGCAGGATCAACCTGTTTTTGTGGGAGAATCAAAGGTTTACAATTCTACTGTGAATGATGTGCTTACCAGGCATTGCAGAAGATGTGGGATATCTGAGATTTCCATACATGGACTCAGACATACCCATGCCTCATTATTATTGTTTGCAGGAGTGTCCATTGCCAGTGTTGCGCGTAGACTGGGGCATGCAAGTATGACTACAACACAGAAAACATACCTGCACATTATTCAGGAACTGGAGAACAAAGATGTAGATCTGGTGATGAGAACTTTATCAGGATTATAATCTGGATGATTTAGAGAAATTATCTGCGCTGATAAAAAGTTACTGCTTTTTCTGTTACAGGAGGCATGGAAAAAAATGTGAAGTGTGATATACTGTTAGTTATCTTATAGGCAGGCATTACAGAATAATAAGGAGCTTTTGAATGAGCGAACAAAAAAGAAAAATTGGTTTTACTGTTGCGTGTGTAAATGAATTTGCCAATAAACATAATCTAAGTGCCAAAGAAGCGTTTCAGTACCTTTTTCAATTCAAAGGCATAGCTTTCATTAAAGAAAATTACGATGTCGAGCATACTCTGGATTTTGAAACAATTTTGGAAGACTTAGAAATTTTATGTAAAAAAAATGGAGGTACATTATTAACCAAATAAGCTGTGAATCAGTTATTTGGCTATAAGCAAGTAGAGAAGGTACTATTTTAGTAACATGATGCTTGGAAAAAACGGAGGTTATTAACAGTTAAATATAAATTATAAAATCATATAAGCACATGTTGAGCTTTATAAGATATTAGAGTAGAATATTATTGAAAGGAGTTGCTTCTTTGAGTAAATATTATTCTATACATGAATTTTCAAAAATTATAGGCGTATCTGCCCAGACATTACGAAATTGGGATGCCAATGGAAAACTTCATCCGCATCATACTACAGTAAGTGGCTATAGATATTATTCTGATGAGCAACTCAACCAGGTAATAAATGTAAAGCCTAAAAACCGCATTACAATTGGATATTGTCGTGTTTCCAGTCATAAACAAAAAGATGATCTGGAACGACAGATTGATAATGTTAAAACATATCTTCTGGCAAAAGGACAGCCGTTTGAGATAATAAGTGATATCGGTTCCGGAATTAATTATAAGAAAAAAGGGCTCCAGGAATTGATCAGGCGAATATCTCAAAATCAGGTTGAAAAGGTTGTTGTTTTGTATAAAGATCGGTTACTGCGATTTGGTTTTGAGTTGATAGAATATATCGCTTCACTTTATAATTGTGAGATTGAGATTATTGATAATACTGAAAAGTCCGAACAGCAGGAACTTGTTGAAGATCTGGTTCAGATAATCACTGTATTCAGTTGCAAATTACAAGGAAAACGAGCAAACAAAGCTAAGAAACTTATCCGGGAATTGATACAGGAGGAAGCAGATGGTAAAAGCCATAAAAGTAATGTTGATACCAAATAACGTGCAGAAAACTAAGTTGTTTCAGTACGCCGGTGCTTCAAGATTTGCCTATAACTGGGCTTTGGCAAGGGAAATAGAAAACTATGAAAAAGGCGGAAAATTCATTTCAGATGCAGAACTCAGAAAAGAATTTACGAAGCTTAGACATTCTGATGAATATGCATGGTTACTGAATATCTCAAATAATGTGACCAAACAGGCAATTAAAGATGCCTGTACTGCTTATAAGAACTTTTTCAGGGGTTTGCAGAAATTCCCAAGATTCAA
>ENA-OQIG01000275-OQIG01000275.1-human-gut-metagenome-genome-assembly--contig:-NODE-275-length-30841-cov-2.634922_pt1 | contig 30841 bp, 42 predicted proteins | sample MGYA00242576_ERZ504741 | MGnify/ENA primary metagenome ERZ504741 (study PRJEB26092, sample SAMD00036436) | human gut metagenome | host: Homo sapiens | study: EMG produced TPA metagenomics assembly of... | reverse complement strand
TGACGATATGGTCGTGGTTAGCATCGAAACCGGTGAAGTGGTTGAAGGTACGAAAAAGCCTCTTCCGACACGCCAACTCACCGGTTGCTCTATCAGGCATTCCCGTCCATTGGCGGCATTGTGCACACCCACTCGCGCCACGCCACCATCTGGCGCAGGCGGGTCAGTCAATCCCGGCGACTGGTACCACCCACGCGACTATTTCTACGGCGCCATTCCCTGCACCCGCAAAATGACCGACGCAGAAATCAACGGCGAATATGAGTGGGAAACCGGTAACGTCATCGTAGAAACCTTCGAAAAACAGGGTATCGATGCAGCGCAAATGCCCGGCGTCCTGGTCCATTCTCACGGCCCATTTGCATGGGGCAAAAATGCCGAAGATGCGGTGCATAACGCCATCGTGCTGGAAGAGGTCGCTTATATGGGGATATTCTGCCGTCAGTTAGCGCCGCAGTTACCGGATATGCAGCAAACGCTGCTGGATAAACACTATCTGCGTAAGCATGGCGCGAAGGCGTATTACGGGCAGTAATGACTGTATAAAACCACAGCCAGTCAAACGAAACCAGGCTATACTCAAGCCTGGTTTTTTATTGGATTTTCAGCGTGGCGCAGGCAGGTTTTATCTTAACCCGACACTGGCGGGACACCCCGCAAGGGACCGAAGTTTCTTTCTGGCTGGCGACGGACAACGGGCCGTTGCAGGTCACGCTTGCACCGCAAGAGTCCGTGGCGTTTATTCCCGCCGATCAGGTTCCCCGCGCTCAGCATATTTTGCAGGGTGAACAAGGCTTTCGCCTGACACCGCTGGCGTTAAAGGATTTTCACCGCCAGCCAGTGTATGGCCTTTACTGTCGAGCCCATCGCCAGTTGATGAATTACGAAAAGCGCCTGCGTGAAGGTGGCGTTACCGTCTACGAGGCCGATGTGCGCCCGCCAGAACGCTATCTGATGGAGCGGTTTATCACCTCACCGGTGTGGGTCGAGGGTGATATGCACAATGGCACTATCGTTAATGCCCGTCTGAAACCGCATCCCGACTATCGTCCGCCGCTCAAGTGGGTTTCTATAGATATTGAAACCACCCGCCACGGTGAGCTGTACTGCATCGGCTGGAAGGCTGCGGGCAGCGCATCGTTTATATGCTGGGGCCGGAGAATGGCGACGCCTCCTCGCTTGATTTCGAACTGGAATACGTCGCCAGCCGCCCGCAGTTGCTGGAAAAACTCAACGCCTGGTTTGCCAACTACGATCCTGATGTGATCATCGGTTGGAACGTGGTGCAGTTCGATCTGCGAATGCTGCAAAAACATGCCGAGCGTTACCGTCTTCCGCTGCGTCTTGGGCGCGATAATAGCGAGCTGGAGTGGCGCGAGCACGGCTTTAAAAACGGCGTCTTTTTTGCCCAGGCTAAAGGTCGGCTAATTATCGACGGTATCGAGGCGCTGAAATCCGCGTTCTGGAATTTCTCTTCATTCTCGCTGGAAACTGTCGCTCAGGAGCTATTAGGCGAAGGAAAATCTATCGATAACCCGTGGGATCGAATGGACGAAATTGACCGCCGTTTCGCCGAAGATAAACCTGCGCTGGCAACTTATAACCTGAAAGATTGCGAGCTGGTGACGCAGATCTTCCACAAAACTGAAATCATGCCATTTTTACTCGAACGGGCAACGGTGAACGGCCTGCCGGTGGACCGACACGGCGGTTCGGTGGCGGCATTTGGTCATCTCTATTTTCCGCGAATGCATCGCGCTGGTTATGTCGCGCCTAATCTCGGCGAAGTGCCGCCGCACGCCAGCCTGGCGGCTACGTGATGGATTCACGGCCAGGGCTTTATGATTCAGTGCTGGTGCTGGACTATAAAAGCCTGTACCCGTCGATCATCCGCACCTTTCTGATTGATCCCGTCGCTGGTGGAAGGCATGGCGCAGCCTGATCCAGAGCACAGTACCGAAGGTTTTCTCGATGCCTGGTTCTCGCGAGAAAAACATTGCCTGCCGGAGATTGTGACTAACATCTGGCACGGGCGCGATGAAGCCAAACGCCAGGGTAACAAACCGCTGTCGCAGGCGCTGAAAATCATCATGAATGCCTTTTATGGCGTGCTCGGCACCACCGCCTGCCGCTTCTTCGATCCGCGGCTGGCATCGTCGATCACCATGCGTGGTCATCAGATCATGCGGCAAACCAAAGCGTTGATTGAAGCACAGGCTACGACGTTATCTACGGCGATACCGACTCAACGTTTGTCTGGCTGAAAGGCGCACATTCGGAAGAAGAAGCGGCGAAAATCGGTCGTGCACTGGTGCAGCACGTTAACGCCTGGTGGGCGGAAACGCTGCAAAAACAACGGCTGACCAGCGCATTAGAACTGGAGTATGAAACCCATTTCTGCCGTTTTCTGATGCCAACCATTCGCGGAGCCGATACCGGCAGTAAAAAGCGTTATGCCGGACTGATTCAGGAGGGCGACAAGCAGCGGATGGTGTTTAAAGGGCTGGAAACCGTGCGCACCGACTGGACGCCGCTGGCCCAGCAGTTTCAGCAGGAGCTATACCTGCGTATCTTCCGTAACGAGCCATATCAGGAATACATCCGCGAAACCATCGACAAACTGATGGCGGGTGAACTGGATGCGCGGCTGGTTTACCGTAAACGCCTTCGCCGTCCGCTGAGCGAATATCAGCGTAATGTTCCGCCTCATGTACGCGCCGCTCGCCTTGCCGATGAAGAAAACCAAAAGCGAGGTCGCCCCTTGCAATACCAGAACCGCGGCACCATTAAGTACGTATGGACCACCAACGGCCCGGAGCCGCTGGACTACCAACGTTCACCACTGGATTACGAACACTATCTGACCCGCCAGCTACAACCCGTGGCGGAGGGAATACTTCCTTTTATTGAGGATAATTTTGCTACACTTATGACCGGGCAACTTGGGCTATTTTGAGCAAAAAAAGAGTTCGCCAGATACCATTTTGATGCGTGACGAATGCTTTGCCATCCAGTACCATAGCGCCCTTTCCATTCCTGGACCTGAATAACACCACTACCTCATAAGCACGGTAGCGGGTGGTTATTGCCTGCAATTAAAGATATAGAGCCGAACACATATGCCTTTTACACTTGGTCAACGCTGGATCAGCGATACAGAAAGCGAATTGGGACTTGGAACCGTTGTCGCGGTGGATGCGCGAACTGTCACTTTACTTTTCCCATCTACTGGTGAAAACCGTCTGTACGCACGCAGTGATTCCCCCGTGACCCGCGTGATGTTCAACCCTGGTGATACTATTACCAGCCATGACGGCTGGCAGATGCAAGTCGAAGAAGTAAAAGAAGAAAATGGCTTGCTGACCTATATCGGTACTCGCCTGGATACTGAAGAGTCCGGCGTAGCCCTGCGTGAAGTTTTCCTTGATAGCAAACTGGTGTTCAGCAAACCGCAGGACCGTCTGTTTGCCGGGCAGATTGACCGTATGGACCGCTTTGCGCTGCGTTATCGCGCGCGTAAATATTCCAGCGAACAGTTCCGTATGCCGTACAGCGGCCTGCGCGGTCAGCGTACCAGCCTGATCCCGCATCAGCTCAACATCGCTCATGATGTTGGTCGCCGCCACGCGCCGCGCGTCCTGCTGGCTGACGAAGTGGGTTTAGGGAAAACCATTGAAGCCGGGATGATCCTGCATCAGCAACTGCTCTCTGGCGCTGCTGAACGTGTGCTAATTATCGTCCCGGAAACCTTACAGCATCAGTGCTGGTAGAAATGCTGCGCCGTTTCAACCTGCGCTTTGCGCTATTTGATGATGAGCGTTATGCCGAAGCTCAGCACGATGCTTACAACCCGTTTGACACCGAACAGCTGGTGATGTGCTCGCTGGATTTTGCCCGTCGTAGCAAACAGCGCCTGGAACATCTCTGTGAAGCCGAATGGGACCTGCTGGTGGTCGATGAAGCGCATCACCTGGTGTGGAGCGAAGATGCGCCAAGCCGTGAATATCAGGCCATTGAACAACTGGCAGAGCACGTGCCGGGCGTTCTGCTGCTGACCGCGACCCCGGAACAGCTGGGGATGGAAAGCCACTTCGCCCGTCTGCGTCTGCTGGACCCGAACCGTTTCCACGATTTTGCGCAGTTCGTTGAAGAGCAGAAAAATTATCGTCCGGTTGCGGACGCCGTTGCCATGCTGCTGGCAGGTAACAAACTGAGCAATGACGAACTGAACATGCTCGGCGAGATGATCGGCGAGCAGGATATCGAGCCGCTGTTGCAGGCAGCAAACAGCGACAGCGAAGATGCCAGAGCGCCCGTCAGGAGCTGGTTTCGATGCTGATGGATCGCCACGGCACCAGCCGCGTGCTGTTCCGTAACACGCGTAACGGTGTGAAAGGCTTCCCGAAACGCGAGCTGCACACCATTAAGCTGCCGCTACCGACGCAGTATCAGACGGCTATTAAAGTCTCCGGCATTATGGGCGCACGTAAAAGTGCGGAAGATCGCGCTCGCGATATGCTCTACCCGGAGCGTATTTATCAGGAATTTGAAGGTGATAACGCCACCTGGTGGAACTTCGATCCGCGCGTTGAGTGGCTGATGGGCTACCTGACCAGCCATCGCTCTCAGAAAGTGCTGGTGATCTGCGCCAAAGCTGCCACTGCGCTGCAACTGGAGCAGGTACTGCGCGAACGTGAAGGTATTCGCGCTGCGGTGTTCCACGAAGGTATGTCGATTATCGAACGTGACCGCGCTGCCGCCTGGTTTGCCGAAGAAGACACCGGCGCACAGGTACTGCTGTGCTCAGAAATCGGTTCTGAAGGACGTAACTTCCAGTTCGCCAGCCACATGGTGATGTTTGACCTGCCATTCAACCCGGATCTACTGGAGCAGCGTATTGGTCGTCTGGATCGTATCGGCCAGGCGCACGATATTCAGATCCATGTGCCTTATCTGGAGAAAACCGCTCAGTCGGTGCTGGTGCGCTGGTATCACGAAGGTCTGGATGCATTTGAGCACACCTGCCCGACCGGACGCACTATTTACGATAGCGTATACAACGATCTGATTAACTATCTGGCTTCACCGGATCAAACCGAAGGCTTTGACGATCTGATCAAAAAACTGCCGCGAGCAACATGAAGCGCTGAAAGCACAGCTGGAACAGGGTCGTGACCGCCTGCTGGAAATCCACTCCAACGGTGGCGAAAAAGCCAGGCACTGGCAGAAAGCATTGAAGAGCAGGATGACGATACCAACCTGATCGCCTTCGCCATGAACCTGTTCGATATTATCGGTATCAATCAGGACGATCGCGGCGACAACATGATCGTGCTGACGCCGTCCGATCATATGCTGGTGCCGGACTTCCCTGGCCTGTCGGAAGATGGCATCACCATCACCTTTGATCGTGAAGTGGCGCTGGCGCGTGAAGATGCACAGTTTATTACCTGGGAGCATCCGCTGATCCGCAACGGTCTGGATCTGATCCTTTCTGGCGATACCGGTAGCAGCACGATTTCACTGTTAAAAAACAAAGCGTTGCCGGTAGGTACGCTGTTGGTGGAACTGATTTATGTGGTTGAAGCCAGGCTCCGAAGCAGTTGCAGCTCAACCGCTTCCTGCCACCGACGCCGGTACGTATGCTGCTGGATAAAAACGGCAACAACCTGGCGGCGCAGGTAGAGTTTGAAACCTTTAACCGCCAGCTTAACGCGGTTAACCGTCACACCGGCAGCAAACTGGTTAACGCCGTGCAGCAGGATGTTCACGCTATCCTTCAACTGGGTGAAGCGCAGATCGAGAAATCTGCCCGTGCATTGATTGATGCAGCGCGTAACGAAGCCGACGAAAAACTGTCTGCCGAGCTGTCTCGTCTGGAAGCTCTGCGTGCAGTGAACCCGAACATTCGTGACGACGAACTGACCGCCATTGAGAGCAACCGTCAGCAGGTAATGGAAAGCCTGGATCAGGCAGGTTGGCGTCTGGATGCCCTGCGTTTGATCGTTGTAACGCATCAGTAACGGAGCCGAAAATGGGGATGGAAAACTACAATCCACCGCAGGAACCCTGGTTGGTTATCCTGTATCAGGATGACCATATTATGGTGGTCAACAAGCCGAGCGGTTTGTTGTCAGTGCCGGGTCGTCTGGAAGAGCACAAAGACAGCGTGATGACGCGCATTCAGCGTGATTATCCGCAGGCAGAATCGGTGCATCGTCTGGATATGGCTACCAGCGGCGTGATTGTAGTGGCGCTGACCAAAGCCGCGGAGCGGGAGTTAAAACGCCAGTTCGCGAGCGCGAGCCGAAAAAGCAGTATGTGGCCCGCGTCTGGGGGCATCCATCCCCCGCAGAAGGTCTGGTGGATCTGCCGCTGATTTGCGACTGGCCAAACCGCCCGAAACAGAAAGTCTGTTACGAAACGGGTAAACCTGCGCAGACGGAATATGAAGTGGTGGAGTATGCGGCGGATAACACGGCAAGAGTGGTGTTAAAACCGATTACCGGGCGTTCGCATCAATTGCGTGTGCATATGCTGGCGCTGGGGCATCCGATTCTCGGCGATCGTTTTTATGCATCACCAGAAGCGAGAGCGATGGCACCGCGTTTGTTGCTACATGCAGAGATGTTGACGATTACCCATCCGGCGTATGGCAATAGTATGACGTTTAAAGCGCCAGCGGATTTTTAATCGTCACGCTGGCGCAGTTCGGTAGGCGGATAAGGCGTTCACGCCGCATCCGGCAATTGTGCGCCGATTGCCTGATGCGACGCGGGCCGCGTCTTATCAGGCCTACAGTTTAAAACTTATTTAAACCCTTTCTGCTGCTTTATCAGCTCATATGCCTGCTGAATTTCCTGCGCTTTCTGCTTCGCCATCTCCATCATCTCAGGCGGCAAACCTTTCGCCACCAGCTTATCGGGATGGTGTTCACTCATCAGCTTACGGTAGGCACGTTTGATGGTGGTCGCATCATCCGTCGGCTTCACGCCCAGCACATTACAGGCATCTTCCAGCGTTGGGCCACGCTGCGCTTGCTGCCAGTTACCACCGCCAGTTTGCTGCTGATAACCGCCGCCAAACTGTGCACCGCCCTGCATCATGCGCAAAAACTGGTCAAACTGAGCGCGGGAGATCCCTAATTCTTCTGCAATGACATACAGCACCGCCCGTTCATTCGGGTGCAGTGAACCATCAGCAAACGCCGCCTGAATCTGGATCTCCAGAAACATACGAATTAAGTCAAAACGACCAAAGCAGACACTGCGAAACTGGCGCATCTTTTCGCGCAGCGGGTAATTGTCTGATTTTCCCACCCGGAACGCATTTTGCGCCGCAGTACGGGAAGCGCCATGAAGATTCATTCGGTCCATCAACTGGCTGGCGATATGAATATCAGCCTCCGTGACGCGACCTTTGGATTTGGTTAAATGCCCCATCACTTCAAAAGTGGTGGCAAAAAACAGCGCCTGACGCTCACGCTGGTTGGCGAACCACGCCATTTTACGGCTACGGGCTTTATCAAACATATGGCCAATTAACAGGCCTAACACTACGCCCCAAAAGCCGCCGCCCATCAGTAAGGCCACGGCCACGCCAATGATTTTTCCCCAATACTGCATATATTCCCCAAATCGACACACGGATATCAGGCTATCTCCCACAATATAAAGGTGCTTTTACCGTTTTCCGGCTGCGGTCAATTGTGGGACATCGCCTATAATTTGCATTATCATACCTGTCATTCAATGCCGTGCCTAACACCACTGACGCTATTCGGACAGGATTAACACTAGCGTAGAGATGACGAGTACGTTAGTCTCTGACCGTTTGTCACGCGCAACGTTACCGATGATGGAACAATAAAATCAACGTATGAAAAAACGTATCCCCACTCTCCTGGCCACCATGATTGCCACCGCCCTTTATAGTCAACAGGGACTGGCAGCCGACCTCGCCTCACAGTGCATGTTGGGCGTGCCAAGCTATGACCGTCCTCTGGTACAGGGCGATACCAATGACTTACCCGTGACTATCAATGCTGACCACGCGAAAGGGGACTACCCGGATGACGCCGTGTTTACTGGCAGCGTGGATATCATGCAGGGTAACAGCCGTCTGCAGGCCGACGAAGTGCAGCTCCATCAAAAAGAGGCACCAGGACAACCGGAGCCGGTACGAACCGTTGATGCGCTCGGTAATGTCCATTACGACGATAACCAGGTGATCCTCAAAGGGCCGAAAGGCTGGGCGAATCTGAACACCAAAGATACCAACGTCTGGGAAGGTGATTACCAGATGGTGGGTCGCCAGGGTCGCGGTAAAGCGGACCTGATGAAACAACGTGGCGAAAACCGCTATACCATTCTGGATAACGGTAGCTTTACCTCCTGTCTGCCGGGTTCTGACACCTGGAGCGTGTAGGTAGCGAAATTATTCATGACCGCGAAGAACAAGTTGCGGAGATCTGGAACGCCCGCTTTAAGGTGGGTCCGGTACCGATCTTTTATAGCCCCTATTTGCAGTTGCCGGTGGGTGACAAACGTCGCTCTGGTTTCTTGATCCCGAACGCCAAGTACACCACCACCAACTACTTTGAGTTCTACCTGCCATATTACTGGAACATCGCGCCAAATATGGATGCCACCATCACGCCGCATTATATGCATCGTCGTGGCAACATCATGTGGGAGAACGAATTCCGCTACCTCTCCCAGGCGGGCGCTGGCTTGATGGAACTGGACTATCTGCCTTCAGATAAAGTCTATGAAGATGAACACCCGAACGATGACAGTTCACGTCGTTGGTTATTCTACTGGAACCACTCCGGGGTCATGGATCAGGTGTGGCGTTTCAACGTCGACTACACCAAGGTCAGCGATCCTAGCTACTTCAATGATTTCGATAACAAGTACGGTTCCAGTACTGACGGCTACGCAACGCAAAAATTCAGCGTTGGCTATGCGGTGCAAAACTTCAATGCCACCGTTTCAACCAAGCAGTTCCAGGTCTTTAGCGAACAGAACACCAGTAGCTACTCGGCAGAGCCGCAGTTAGACGTTAACTACTACCAGAATGATGTTGGTCCGTTTGATACGCGTATTTACGGCCAGGCAGTGCACTTTGTTAACACCAGAGACGACATGCCTGAAGCAACCCGTGTTCACCTGGAACCGACCATCAATTGCCGCTCTCTAATAACTGGGGCAGCATCAATACCGAAGCGAAGTTGCTGGCAACCCATTATCAGCAAACTAATCTTGACTGGTATAACTCCAGAAACACGACCAAGCTGGACGAATCCGTTAACCGCGTAATGCCGCAATTCAAAGTTGACGGCAAAATGGTCTTTGAACGCGATATGGAAATGCTGGCTCCGGGTTATACCCAAACGCTGGAACCGCGCGCGCAGTATTTGTACGTGCCGTATCGCGATCAGAGCGACATCTATAACTACGACTCATCTCTGCTGCAATCTGACTACTCTGCTGTTCCGGGACCGGACTTACGGCGGTCTTGACCGTATTGCCTCCGCTAACCAGGTGACGACCGGTGTCACATCTCGCATATATGATGATGCTGCCGTTGAACGTTTTAATATTTCCGTTGGTCAAATCTACTATTTCACGGAGTCTCGCACTGGCGATGACAACATAACATGGGAGAATGACGACAAAACGGGTTCACTGGTGTGGGCAGGCGATACTTACTGGCGTATCTCCGAGCGTTGGGGATTGCGTGGCGGGATTCAGTACGATACACGTCTGGATAACGTAGCGACCAGTAACTCCAGCATTGAATACCGTCGGGATGAAGACCGTCTGGTACAGCTGAATTACCGTTACGCCAGCCCGGAATATATTCAGGCTACGCTGCCTAAGTACTATTCCACTGCTGAGCAATATAAGAATGGTATTTCGCAGGTAGGTGCTGTCGCCAGCTGGCCAATTGCCGATCGTTGGTCCATTGTTGGGGCCTACTACTACGACACCAATGCTAACAAGCAAGCCGACTCTATGTTAGGTGTGCAATACAGCTCCTGCTGCTATGCAATTCGCGTCGGTTACGAGCGGAAGCTGAACGGTTGGGATAACGATAAACAACATGCGGTATATGACAACGCAATCGGCTTTAACATCGAACTTCGCGGCCTGAGCTCCAACTACGGTCTGGTACGCAAGAGATGCTGCGTTCGAACATTCTGCCGTATCAAAACACTTTGTGATTTGTTGATTTACCACGTAATCCGCAGTGCGGTTAATTGAAATGGAAAAAGTATGAAGAACTGGAAAACGCTGCTTCTCGGTATCGCCATGATCGCGAATACCAGTTTCGCTGCCCCCCAGGTAGTCGATAAAGTCGCAGCCGTCGTCAATAACGGCGTCGTGCTGGAAAGCGACGTTGATGGATTAATGCAGTCGGTAAAACTGAACGCTGCTCAGGCAAGGCAGCAACTTCCTGATGACGCGACGCTGCGCCACCAAATCATGGAACGTTTGATCATGGATCAAATCATCCTGCAGATGGGGCAGAAAATGGGAGTGAAAATCTCCGATGAGCAGCTGGATCAGGCGATTGCTAACATCGCGAAACAGAACAACATGACGCTGGATCAGATGCGCAGCCGTCTGGCTTACGATGGACTGAACTACAACACCTATCGTAACCAGATCCGCAAAGAGATGATTATCTCTGAAGTGCGTAACAACGAGGTGCGTCGTCGCATCACCATCCTGCCGCAGGAAGTCGAATCCCTGGCGCAGCAGGTGGGTAACCAAAACGACGCCAGCACTGAGCTGAACCTGAGCCACATCCTGATCCCGCTGCCGGAAAACCCGACCTCTGATCAGGTGAACGAAGCGGAAAGCCAGGCGCGCGCCATTGTCGATCAGGCGCGTAACGGCGCTGATTTCGGTAAGCTGGCGATTGCTCATTCTGCCGACCAGCAGGCGCTGAACGGCGGCCAGATGGCTGGGGCCGTATTCAGGAGTTGCCGGGTATCTTCGCCCAGGCATTAAGCACCGCGAAGAAAGGCGACATTGTTGGCCCGATTCGTTCCGGCGTTGGCTTCCATATTCTGAAAGTTAACGACCTGCGCGGCGAAAGCAAAAATATCTCGGTGACCGAAGTTCATGCTCGCCATATTCTGCTGAAACCGTCGCCGATCATGACTGACGAACAGGCCCGTGTGAAACTGGAACAGATTGCTGCCGATATCAAGAGTGGTAAAACGACTTTTGCTGCCGCAGCGAAAGAGTTCTCTCAGGATCCAGGCTCTGCTAACCAGGGCGGTGATCTCGGCTGGGCTACACCAGATATTTTCGATCCGGCCTTCCGTGACGCCCTGACCCGCCTTAACAAAGGTCAAATGAGTGCACCGGTTCACTCTTCATTCGGCTGGCATTTAATCGAACTGCTGGATACCCGTAATGTCGATAAAACCGACGCTGCGCAGAAAGATCGTGCATACCGCATGCTGATGAACCGTAAGTTCTCGGAAGAAGCAGCAAGCTGGATGCAGGAACAACGTGCCAGCGCCTACGTTAAAATCCTGAGCAACTAATGGTTAAAACCCAACGTGTTGTGATCACTCCCGGCGAGCCCGCCGGGATTGGCCCGGACTTAGTTGTCCAGCTTGCACAGCGTGAGTGGCCGGTCGAACTGGTTGTTTGTGCCGATGCCACTCTCCTTACCGACCGGGCAGCGATGCTCGGTTTGCCGCTCACCCTCCGCCCTTATTCCCCCAACTCCCCTGCACAACCGCAAACTACGGTACATTAACGCTACTTCCTGTCGCGCTACGTGAATCTGTCACTGCGGGGCAGTTAGCGATTGAAAATGGGCATTACGTGGTGGAGACGCTGGCGCGAGCGTGTGATGGCTGTCTGAACGGTGAATTTGCTGCGCTGATCACAGGCCCCGTGCATAAAGGCGTCATTAACGACGCAGGCATTCCGTTTACCGGTCATACCGAGTTTTTCGAAGAGCGTTCGCAGGCGAAAAAAGTGGTGATGATGCTGGCGACCGAAGAACTTCGCGTGGCGCTGGCAACGACGCATTTACCGCTGCGCGATATCGCAGATGCTATCACCCCTGCACTTTTGCACGAAGTGATTGCTATTTTGCATCACGATTTGCGTACAAAATTTGGTATTGCCGAACCGCGCATTCTGGTCTGCGGGCTGAATCCGCACGCGGGCGAAGGCGGTCATATGGGTACGGAAGAGATAGACACCATTATTCCGGTGCTCGACGAGCTGCGGGCGCAGGGGATGAAACTCAACGGGCCGCTGCCTGCCGATACCCTGTTTCAGCCGAAATATCTCGATAACGCCGACGCCGTGCTGGCGATGTACCACGATCAGGGTCTTCCCGTGCTAAAATACCAGGGCTTCGGGCGCGGTGTGAACATTACGCTGGGCCTGCCCTTTATTCGCACATCAGTGGACCACGGCACCGCGCTTGAACTGGCGGGACGTGGCGAAGCCGATGTCGGCAGTTTTATTACGGCGCTTAATCTCGCCATCAAAATGATTGTTAACACCCAATGAATAATCGAGTCCACCAGGGCCACTTAGCCCGTAAACGCTTCGGGCAAAACTTTCTCAACGATCAGTTCGTGATCGACAGCATTGTTTCTGCCATTAACCCGCAAAAGGGCCAGGCAATGGTCGAAATCGGCCCCGGTCTGGCGGCATTGACCGAGCCGGTCGGCGAACGTCTGGACCAGCTGACGGTCATCGAACTTGACCGCGATCTGGCGGCACGTCTGCAAACGCATCCATTCTTAGGCCCGAAACTGACGATTTATCAGCAGGATGCGATGACCTTTAACTTTGGCGAACTGGCCGAGAAAATGGGTCAGCCGCTGCGTGTTTTCGGCAACCTGCCTTATAACATCTCCACGCCGTTGATGTTCCATCTGTTTAGCTATACTGATGCCATTGCCGACATGCACTTTATGTTGCAAAAAGAGGTGGTGAATCGTCTGGTTGCAGGACCGAACAGCAAAGCGTATGGTCGATTAAGCGTCATGGCGCAATACTATTGCAACGTGATCCCGGTACTGGAAGTTCCGCCGTCAGCCTTTACACCACCACCCAAAGTGGATTCCGCCGTCGTGCGCCTGGTTCCTCATGCAACGATGCCTCACCCGGTTAAAGATGTTCGTGTGTTGAGCCGCATCACCACCGAAGCCTTTAACCAGCGTCGTAAAACCATTCGTAACAGCCTCGGCAACCTGTTTAGCGTCGAGGTGTTAACGGGAATGGGGATCGACCCGGCGATGCGAGCGGAAAATATCTCTGTCGCGCAATATTGCCAGATGGCGAACTATCTGGCGGAGAACGCGCCTTTGCAGGAGAGTTAACGATGATCAATTCGCCCCGAGTGTGTATTCAGGTTCAAAGCGTCTACATTGAGGCTCAATCTTCACCTGATAATGAACGTTACGTTTTTGCTTATACCGTAACCATACGCAATCTGGGGCGAGCGCCAGTGCAGTTGTTGGGGCGTTACTGGCTGATCACCAATGGCAATGGCCGTGAAACCGAAGTCCAGGGCGAAGGAGTGGTTGGCGTCCAGCACTTATCGCGCCTGGCGAAGAGTACCAGTACACCAGCGGTGCAATCATTGAAACCCCGCTGGGCACCATGCAGGGTCACTACGAAATGATCGATGAAAATGGCGTCCCTTTCAGCATCGACATTCCCGTATTCCGACTCGCCGTTCCCACACTCATTCATTAAAAGAATATGGCGACATACCTTATTGGCGACGTTCATGGTTGTTACGATGAACTGATCGCATTGCTGCATAAAGTAGAATTTACCCCTGGGAAAGATACCCTCTGGCTGACGGGCGATCTGGTCGCGCGCGGGCCGGGTTCGCTGGATGTTCTGCGCTATGTGAAATCCTTAGGCGACAGCGTACGTCTGGTGCTGGGCAATCACGATCTGCATCTGCTGGCGGTATTTGCCGGGATCAGCCGCAATAAACCGAAAGATCGCCTGACACCGCTGCTGGAGCGCCGGATGCCGACGAGCTGCTTAACTGGCTGCGTCGCCAGCCTTTGCTGCAAATCGACGAAGAGAAAAAGTTGGTGATGGCCCACGCAGGGATCACGCCGCAGTGGGATCTACAGACCGCCAAAGAGTGCGCGCGCGATGTAGAAGCGGTGCTATCGAGTGACTCCTATCCCTTCTTTCTCGACGCTATGTACGGCGATATGCCAAATAACTGGTCACCGGAATTGCGGGGGCTGGGAAGACTGCGTTTTATCACCAACGCTTTTACCCGTATGCGTTTTTGCTTCCCGAACGGTCAACTGGATATGTACAGCAAAGAATCGCCGGAAGAGGCCCCTGCCCCACTGAAACCGTGGTTTGCGATTCCTGGCCCTGTCGCTGAAGAATACAGCATCGCCTTTGGTCACTGGGCATCGCTGGAGGGCAAAGGTACGCCGGAAGGTATATACGCGCTGGATACCGGCTGCTGCTGGGGTGGTACATTAACCTGCCTGCGCTGGGAAGATAAACAGTATTTTGTCCAGCCGTCGAACCGGCATAAGGATTTGGGCGAAGCGGCGGCGTCTTAAACACAGCCTGATATAGGAAGGCCGGATAAGACGCGACCGGCGTCGCATCCGGCACTAGCCGTAAATTCTATACAAAATTACCGCCGCTCCAGAATCTCAAAGCAATAGCTGTGAGAGTTCTGCGCATCAGCATCGTGGAATTCGCTGAATACCGATTCCCAGTCATCCGGCTCGTAATCCGGGAAATGGGTGTCGCCTTCCACTTCTGCGTCGATATGCGTCAGATACAGTTTCTGCGCTTTTGGCAGGAACTGCTCATAAACGCGACCGCCGCCAATCACCATGATTTCTGGTACGTCACCACACGCCGCGATGGCTTCATCCACCGACTTCACCCACGTTACGCGATCGTCCGTACCCGGTTGACTGCTGAGGATAATATTTTTGCGTCCTGGCAACGGACGACCGATTGATTCCCAGGTATGGCGGCCCATAATCACGGGTTTATTTAAGGTGTTGCGTTTAAACCAGGCGAGATCGGCAGGCAGGTTCCACGGCATGGCGTTTTCCATGCCGATAACGCGATCTACCGCTAACGCCGCAATCAGACTGATCATTGAGATTTCCCGATAAAAAAAATTGTCGCCACTATACGTAAAGCGTAAACCGTCGTCGACTGGTGCGAGGATGATGTTGAGGAAAATTTTATATTCTGCTGGCGAGTCCACGCTCTCTCCCTGGACTCGCCGCATTACAATGAAACAAAAACAAACAGTTAGCTGTAAAGTGTGATTTACGTCACTCTTTATTAGGATGAGGGTTTCGTTTCCGGTTCATCCGCCATGTTGCCGGTATGTTTACCTTCTTCGGTTCCCTGCCAGCCATGTCGTTGAATTAATGACAGATGTTCGCGGTCCTCGGTAATGATCTCACTTAACATCGCGCTGGTGCGTTTATAGACCGCCGCGCGGGCTTTGGTATCGTTCTCAACCATTGCCATCTCTTCCACCATCTGAATATTAAAGCGGCGGAACACATCGGCACGTTCTCGCGCTTCATACGGCCCCAGACCTAAACTTCCAGTGCCAGACGCCCGGTTTTCAGCGCACCTTCGAAGGTTTCACGCTCCGGCTTTTCAACGCCTGCCTGACGCAAACGAATGTAGTGGTCGACATCGCGGGCGCGGGCAATAATCTGCAAATGCGGGAAATGTTCTTTCACCATCTCTGTCAGTTGCAGGTTGGTTTGCGGATCGTCGATGGCGTTAATCAGCACTTCCGCTTTCGCCGCTCCGGCAGATTCCAGTAAATCCATCCGCGTGGCATCGCCATAAAACACTTTCATACCAAATTTACGCAAGGTTTCGATATGGTCCGGATCGTGATCGAGTACCACCATTTTCACCCCGCTGGAGAGCAGTAAACGTCCGGTAATCTGCCCAAAACGACCGAATCCGGCGATAATCACGCGCGGCTGTTCTTCGTCGATCTCATCGGCTTCACGCGCTTCCTCAGTAGAAGATTGCTCAAGGCGATTGAGGATCACCAGCAGAATCGGCGTTGCTGCCATCGACAGCGCCACCGCCAGGGTCAGCGATTTCGCCCACTCCGGCTCCAGCACATTCGCCATCTGCGCCGCGCCAAACACCACAAAGGCAAACTCACTGCCCTGCCCTAACAACACCGCAAACCAACGACGCTGTTTATTTGGCACTTGCAACGGTCGGGCAATCAGCCACAGCATGGCGATTTTGATGATGAGGAAACCGAGCAGCAAAATGACAATGCGCAATGGGTTTTCAAGCAGCGTGCCAAAGTCTATCGACATGCCAACACCGATGAAAAACAGCCCCAACAGCAAACCTTTAAAGGGTTCGATATCGCTCTCCAGCGCATGACGGTATTCCGAGCTTGCCAGCAGTACGCCCGCCAGAAACGCGCCCATCGCCATCGACAAGCCGACCTCTTCCAGCAGCAAACCAAAGCCAAACACGAGGAATAACGCCACGGCACTAAACACTTCCCGCAAGCCAGAACGGGCTACAAAACGCAGCGCCGGACGCGTGACATAGCGCCCCAGCAATACCACCAGCACCAGCGCACCCGCCACTTTTAACGCCGAGAGAGCAAATGCGCCATCGTCGTCGAGGCACTGCTCGTTGCCAGTAGCGGAATCATCGCCACCAGCGGGATCGCCGCGATATCCTGGAACAGCAGCACCGCAAAGGCACTGCGACCCATTTGCGTCACCATCAGATTGCGTTCATTCATCGCCTGCATGGCAATCGCCGTAGAGGAGAGCGCCAGCGTCATGCCGATCAATTCCGCGACCTGCCAGCGCAGCCCAAGTAACATGCAGAACAGCCCCAGCAGGCCGCCGCAAATCACCATCTGCAATGCGCCACCGCCGAACACTGCCGCACGCAGCTTCCACAGCCTTTGTGGATCGAGTTCGAGGCCGATAATAAACAGCATCAGCACCACCCCAATCTCGGCAAAGTGCAGAATAGATTCGGCATCGGTCACCAGTCGCAGCCCCCACGGGCCAATAATGCAGCCGGCGATCAGGTAGCCAAGTACCGATCCCAGACCAAGACGTACCGCAATGGGTACAATCAGCGCTGCCGAACCGAGATAAATCAGCGCCTGAATCAGCGTATGGCTATCCATGATGGGCCTCCTGCCATTCCAGCAGACGTTGCTTATAGTGACGCGCCTGCTTCGAGGGTTTCGTCGTCACAAATAAAGGTGCAGTGCATGGCAAACGGTGGCAGCCAGTTCAGCCCGCAGTAGATTGCCGTCGCCTGTAGCGGCTGCGACAGCACATCAAAGCCCGGATGCGCACCAATTTCAAAATGGCTTTCCCCGCCGCCGGTCGTCACCGCCCACAGCAAATGTTTGCCATGCAGCGCCTTGCCGCCGTGACCGTAAGCCCAGCCGTGCGACAAAACTTTATCGATCCAAAGTTTAAGAAGCGGAGGAATGCTGTACCACTGCATCGGATGCTGCCAGACGATCAGATCGGCGCGAGACAGCGCCTCCTGCTCGGCGGCAATATCGATATTGAAGTCAGGATAGAGTTGATAAAGAGAGCGAATTTCGACGCCTTCCAGCGTCCTTGCCTGTTCAACATCCGTTTATTCGCATGGGAATGATGCGGATACGGATGCGCATAAATTATAAGAATCATAGGTAGCCCGCGTGATTACGCCTTTGTTTTCCCACAAAGTGTAGTCATATATTCACGCGGCTTATAGTCAATAATATTGATTCAGAAAAGAGAGAAATCTGAACAATTTACCCCATTCTCTGCCCGCGGATCGTCATATTGCTGGTTTGCGCCAGTGACATCCCTCGAGTCTCCGGGGCAAACGCTACGGAAATCAACAAGCCAAACAGCGAGATACCCGCCCCCATTAGCATCGTGTTACTGATACCGTAATTATTGATAAAGATCGGCAGTGCCAGGTCGAAACAATGGTGCCAATACGGCTTAAGGACATAATCACGCCCACGGCAGAGGCGCGGATATCTGTCGGGAAGAGTTCATTAGGATAGAGCCACTGCAAATTACCCGGCCCGCCAGAGAAAAAGGCATACACCGCAAAGGCCATCACTACCAGCCAGATCCCCATATCCGGGATCAGCCCCAAAACCGCCAGCGCCAGCGTCATCATGCAAAGCTGCCAATCAACAATGGACGCCGTCCGGCAGTGTTTAACCACAGCATCGGCGGAATACAGCCGAGCATAAAGAACAGGCTAATCACCACGTTCCCCAGCGCCGCGTTTTTGCCAACACCCAATCCCAACAAACCAACGATTTGCGGGCCAAAGGTGTAAATGGCGAACATTGGGATCACCTGGCAGGTCCAGATGGCGGCAACAAACAGAACAAAAGGAAAATGGCGGCGATTAAACAGATCGCGAAAACGGGTTTGCTGCGGCTGCTCTTCATCGAAAGCCACCGGTTCGCCAAACAGTTTTATCATCATCTCTTCGCACTCTTTTACTCGCCCTTTGCGTAATAACCAGCGGGAGATTCAGGCAGTTCGAATCGACCAATCAAAATCAACAAACAGGGGATCGCCGCGCTACCCAGCATCCAGCGCCAGCCGCCTTCCACATCATAAAGCCAGTAGCCGACCAGATCGGCGCAGGTCGCGCCGACATACCACATGGCGGCGATAAAGCTGATGGAAAATGCCCGCTGACGGTACTGGAGAACTCGGTGATCATTGAGGTGGCGATGGGATAATCTGCACCGATGACAATGCCGATAAGTACCCGCATCACCAACAGTTCGACGGGGATGAGACAAACATCGTCGCCACCGATATCACGCCGATGGCGATGATATCAATGAGGAACATTTTGCGCCGTCCGACTTTATCGGAGATATAGCCAAACAGCGATGTGCCAACGAACAGCCCGGCGAGCGTTCCCGCGCCCAACAAGCCAATCCAGTCAGCGTCCAGTTTTAGCGCCGGAGTCAGTTGCTCCAGCGCCACGCCAATCATTACCAGTACATAACCATCCAGAAACGGACCACCGCTTCCCCACAGCAAAATGCGGCGGTGAATTGAGGAGAATTTGAGATCGTCAAAGTTTCTGGACGGTTGCATGGGTTATTCCTGTTTTTTTGCAATGAGAGTCAGTACGGCGTTACGTATCAAACCAACATCAGCCGTAACGGAACTCCACACCAAAGGTGCCGCGCGGGTATTCCCACTGTTCCAGCGCCGACCCCAGCCCCAGAATGCGACAGGTGCCGCACTCCAGACATCCGGCGTAATCGAAGCGCACACTGCCGTCATCCTGCTTCTTGTACAGACCTGCGGGGCACGCTTTCACCAGCAGCTCCAGGGCCTGTTTATCGGCATCGGCCTTCACAACAATGTGCGGATGCTCTTCATCGACATTGAATTTATTGACGCCCAGTTTGACGTCCACATTGACGGGAGAAGTCATAAAACGGTCACTCCTTTCATGCCATCCTTGATTAGATTGATGAAGCCCACTTTCTTACCGTGGCGGAGGATTTTCTTGCGCATCAGTTCTGGCGCACTGCCGTCAATGGTGAACAGGTCACGCGCCACGCCCACCGCCAGTTCCGGGTAGCCGCTAAACATGCGTGGGTTATCAAGGAACGCCGGTAGTTTCTGGTACATACGCATATCGCGCAGCGGACCACTCTCAAGATGCTGACGATATTCCGCCAGTTTTTGCTTACTGAAATCGTCGCTTTTCATCGCTGAAAGCACGGTTTTTGCTGCGGCTTCCCCGGCGGCAATCGCCAGATCCATACCGCGAATGGTAAAACCGAGGTTCATACACATTCCGGCGGCATCACCGGCAATCAATACGCCGTCACCAACCAACTCCGGCAGCATGTTGATGCCTGCTTCCGGCACTACGTGAGCGGAATATTCCACCAGCTTGCCACCCGCGATCAGCGGTGCAACGGCCGGATGTTGTTTGAAATCTTCCAGCATTTGCGGCACCGATTTTTTCGCGTCATGCAGATGATGCAAACCACAAACCAGCCCCAGCGACAGGGTGTTTTCATTGGTATAAAGGAAGCCGCCGCCCATCAGGCATCGGTGGTGATCCCGCAAACAGACAAGCCGCGCCTGATTACCCTGCAACTGAAAACGGTCTTCGATTACCGACTTCGGTAACTCGATCAGTTCCTTCACGCCAACCGCCACATCCGTCGGTTTAACGCGTTTTGCCATCCCCAGCTTTTCGGCAAGGATGGAATTCACCCCATCAGCAAGGATCACCGTTTTCGCTTCAATCACATCGCCATCGGCTTCTACACCGACGACTTTGCCATCGCGCTGTACGAGGTTATCGACGCGGATCCCGGTAATTAACTGCGCGCCCGCTTCTTCGGCCTGCTCCATCAACCAGGCATCAAATTTACTGCGCAAAACGGAGTAAGAACGCTGGGATGGCGAGGTTTCGTCACCGTTGCAGTAGTCCATAGTCATCGCTGACTTTTCCGTCATAAACGCGAGTTTTTCATGGGTGATCAGGCGTTCTACCGGGGCGGATTCGGCGAAACCAGGAATAATGTGTTCCAGGCTGTGGGCATAGAGACGCCCGCCGGTGACGTTCTTGGCACCTGCGGAATTGCCACGCTCGATAACTAACACTTGCGCCCCTTCGCGGGCGAGCACCAGTGCGGCAACCGAACCGGCAAGCCCAGCACCGACGATGATGGCGTCAAAGATATCTTCGGACATAAGAGCTCCCTGTCAGCGGCAGGGCCAAAATGCAGCCCTGCCAGAGTGGATCAACGCGCTAAAGCTGCGGTCAGCGCCGGAAGGATCTTCACGGCGTCGCCAACAATGCCGTAATCCGCGTACTGGAAGATCGGCGCATTTTTATCTTTATTGATGGCGAAAATGGTTTGCGACGCGTTAGCGCCAACCATGTGCTGGATCTGCCCGGAGATGCCCACCGCCAGGTACAGTTCAGGTTTCAGCATCAGGTTGGAGATACCGACATAGCGTTCGTGCTCCATCCATTTTTCGTTTTCCGCCACCGGACGAGAACAGGCCAACTCCGCACCTATCGCCTTGCAAAGCTGTTCTGCCAGCGCAATGTTATCTTTGCTGCCAATGCCGCGACCGACGCTGACCACCAGTCGGGCTTTGTCGAGATCGACGCTGTTGCTCTGGCGCGCCTGGGTTGCCGTGCGGGTAATCGCCACAGCCGGAGCCTGCCACTCCACGGTGTGCGTTTCGCCAGTGCGTGACGCGTCTGGCTGAGCCGCATCGAACGTGCCGCTGCTGATGGTCAGAACCGCATACGGCGTGGCAATGCGTTCTTCGCCAATCGCCAGACCACCGTAAACCATATGTTTCACTGTTGCTTTACCGTCCTGTACGCTGACGGTGCTGGCATCGTTAGATACCGCGCTTTAAGGCGATAACCAGTTTTGCCGCCAGTAATTTGCCGCGACGGGTGTTTGGCAACAGCACCAGGCCGTCTGCGCCGTGCTGGCGAATAGTGTCAGCCATGACACTGGCGTAATCTTCGATCATCCGATCGTCCGGTTTGCCGTTTAATTTCCAGACATGATTAGCGCCGAGCTGGATTGCCTGTGCGCCGTCGGCATCATTGAGGACAAAGGCATTGATTTGATTAGCTAAAGCCTGCGCACCGTTCATCAGTTCCGGCAGACGAGAAGGGGTATCGCTGAATACCCAGACTTGAGAAAACGTGTTCATAGCATCCCCTGTAATTAAATGACTTTGCGAAGATTTTCAGCAAATGCGGCGATCTGTTCTTCGCCGTCGCCTTCAATCACGATGCGCTGACGTTCGCGCTGTTTCGGCGCGGCAACCTATTGTTCTGACCAGGCTGCCTCTGCGTTAAAACCGATATCCGCCGCCGACCACACCTGGACGGGCTTTTTCGCCGCGCCGAGAATGGCTTTCATCGAAGGAATTTGTGGGGAGTTGATATCAGTGGAAACAGCAACAACCGCAGGCAGCGGAATGCTTAAGGTTTCGGTTTCATCTTCCAGTTCGCGCTCAACGGTGAGGGTATCTGCCGTCAGGGAGATAATTTTGCTGACGCCGTTAACTGCCGGAATATTGAGGATTTCGCCCACCAGCAGACCAACCTGCTGGGCATAAAGGTCGGAAGAACCATCGCCACAGAGGATCAGATCAAAGCCTGCTTTCTGGGCGGCTGCAGCCAGTGCGCTCGCCGTTTGTTGCGGCAGTGCCTGCTCGAACTGGTCATCAATCACCACAATCAGTTCATCCGGGCCGCGCGATAGCACATCTTTACGCCCTTTGGCGTTGGTCAGGGCTTTACCGCCCACACTTAAGGCTGTCACCTGCGCCTCTGCTGCCTGTTGCTTTAGCTGGCAAGCCGCTTCAATAGCGTTGAGATCGTATTGGCTTATTTTGGCATCGGCTTTGCTGAAGTCTAATGAACCATCAGCATTATTGACCGCAATATCCTGTTCATCAGGCACGCACTTATAGCAAGTAATAATCTTCATTGCATCTCCAGAAATCATGAAGGAAACGTCGTTCATATCGGTGGTGTTAATTACAGATATCACGCCCTTTAATTTGGAAATAAAACTTTAATCACCAATATTGAAAATGTCACACGCAGATAAATCCAACTTTCAATATTGTTAAGTTCCTCACCAATATTGAAAACATGGCGTAGCAAAAAGAAATTTTCAATATTGTTTTATGGATCACCAATATTGAAAGTCAGATGCTATTTTTTTACTCACAACACAACATAATAAACTGATTATTAATCAAAATTAACGAAAAAATGCCCTCTATTCACCCGAAACAAAAATGTGATACCAATCACAGAATACAGCTTATTGAATACCCATTATGAGTTAGCCATTAACGTGTCCACGAGGTTAATAATAATTATATTAAATGTTAACAAAAATAAAACAAACGGGAACGCAAAATAAATATTCGTTTTCACAGTGGAATTAACTCATGAAGAATGAAAAGAGAAAAACGGGAATAGAACCGAAGGTTTTCTTTCCGCCGTTAATAATCGTCGGCATACTTTGTTGGCTTACAGTCAGAGATCTGGATGCAGCGAATGTCGTTATTAATGCTGTATTCAGTTACGTCACCAATGTATGGGGATGGGCATTTGAATGGTATATGGTGGTGATGCTTTTCGGTTGGTTCTGGCTGGTGTTTGGCCCGTATGCCAAAAAGCGTTTAGGTAACGAACCGCCAGAATTTAGCACCGCCAGTTGGATCTTTATGATGTTCGCCTCCTGTACGTCTGCTGCCGTACTGTTCTGGGGATCGATTGAGATCTACTACTACATCTCCACCCCGCCGTTTGGCTTAGAACCGAACTCGACAGGAGCGAAAGAGTTGGGGCTGGCTTACAGCTTGTTCCACTGGGGACCTCTGCCGTGGGCCACTTACAGCTTCCTTTCAGTCGCCTTCGCTTACTTCTTCTTTGTCCGCAAAATGGAAGTGATTCGCCCCAGCTCGACACTGGTGCCGCTGGTAGGTGAAAAACACGCCAAAGGGTTGTTCGGTACCATCGTCGACAACTTCTATCTCGTCGCCTTGATCTTCGCGATGGGTACCAGTCTGGGCCTTGCCACGCCGCTGGTGACCGAGTGTATGCAATGGTTGTTTGGCATTCCGCATACCCTGCAACTGGACGCTATCATCATTACCTGCTGGATTATCCTCAACGCCATTTGCGTCGCCTGCGGTCTGCAAAAAGGGGTACGTATCGCCAGTGACGTGCGTAGTTACCTGAGCTTCCTGATGCTGGGTTGGGTGTTCATTGTCAGCGGTGCCAGCTTCATCATGAACTACTTCACCGATTCGGTGGGGATGTTGCTGATGTATCTGCCGCGAATGTTGTTCTATACCGATCCCATCGCTAAAGGCGGCTTCCCGCAGGGCTGGACCGTGTTCTACAGGGCATGGTGGGTGATTTACGCCATCCAGATGAGTATCTTCCTCGCCCGCATCTCCCGTGGTCGTACTGTGCGTGAACTGTGCTTCGGCATGGTGATGGGGCTGACAGCATCCACCTGGATCCTGTGGACCGTGCTCGGTAGTAACACTCTGCTGTTGATGGATAAAAACATCATCAACATTCCAAATCTGATCGAACAGTACGGTGTGGCGCGCGCCATCATCGAAACCTGGGCCGCTCTGCCACTCAGCACCGCCACCATGTGGGGCTTCTTCATCCTCTGCTTTATTGCCACCGTTACGCTGGTTAACGCCTGCTCTTATACCCTGGCGATGTCCACTTGCCGCGAAGTACGCGATGGTGAAGAACCACCGCTGCTGGTGCGTATCGGCTGGTCAATTCTGGTTGGCATTATCGGTATTGTTCTGCTGGCGCTCGGCGGCCTGAAACCGATTCAAACCGCCATTATCGCCGGAGGATGCCCGCTGTTCTTCGTCAACATTATGGTGACGCTCTCCTTTATTAAAGACGCGAAACAGAACTGGAAAGATTAATTAACCCCCAAAATATCAAGAGGTTGAAAGATGGATTTTAATTTAAATGATGAGCAGGAACTGTTTGTCGCCGGTATCCGCGAACTGATGGCCAGCGAAAACTGGGAGGCCTATTTTGCCGAGTGCGACCGTGACAGCGTCTACCCGGAACGTTTTGTCAAAGCACTGGCGGATATGGGTATCGACAGTCTGCTGATCCCTGAAGAGCACGGTGGTCTGGACGCGGGGTTTGTTACTCTCGCCGCCGTGTGGATGGAGCTGGGACGTCTGGGGGCACCAACCTATGTACTGTACCAGTTGCCGGGCGGGTTCAATACCTTCCTGCGCGAAGGCACACAAGAGCAGATCGACAAGATTATGGCTTTCCGCGGCACCGGTAAGCAGATGTGGAACTCAGCGATTACCGAACCGGGCGCGGGCTCCGACGTGGGTAGCCTGAAAACGACTTATACCCGTAGAAATGGTAAGATTTATCTTAATGGTAGTAAGTGTTTTATTACCAGTAGCGCCTACACCCCGTACATCGTGGTGATGGCGCGCGACGGGGCTTCTCCGGACAAACCTGTCTACACCGAATGGTTTGTTGATATGAGCAAACCGGGCATCAAAGTGACCAAACTTGAGAAGCTCGGTCTGCGTATGGATAGCTGCTGTGAAATCACCTTTGACGATGTGGAACTGGACGAGAAAGACATGTTCGGTCGGGAAGGTAACGGCTTTAACCGCGTCAAAGAAGAGTTCGACCATGAACGTTTCCTGGTAGCCCTGACCAACTACGGTACGGCGATGTGCGCCTTTGAAGATGCGGCGCGCTACGCCAACCAGCGCGTGCAGTTTGGCGAGGCTATTGGTCGTTTCCAGTTGATTCAGGAAAAATTCGCCCACATGGCGATCAAATTAAACTCCATGAAAAACATGCTGTATGAAGCAGCGTGGAAAGCAGACAACGGCACCATCACCTCTGGCGATGCAGCGATGTGCAAATACTTCTGCGCCAATGCGGCATTTGAAGTGGTGGATAGCGCAATGCAGGTGCTGGGCGGTGTCGGGATTGCGGGCAACCACCGCATCAGCCGCTTCTGGCGTGACCTGCGTGTAGACCGCGTTTCCGGAGGATCTGACGAAATGCAGATCCTGACGCTGGGTCGTGCGGTGCTGAAGCAATACCGCTAAGTCCGTGCGCTGCCTGATGCGACGCTGACGCGTCTTATCAGGCCTACGGGAGCACGAATGTAGGCCGGATAAGGCGTTTACGCCGCATCCGGCAGTCATGCGCTACATAAATTTTTCAGGAGCTAATAATGGATCATCTACCCATGCCGAAATTCGGGCCGTTGGCCGGATTGCGCGTTGTCTTCTCCGGTATCGAAATCGCCGGGCCGTTCGCCGGGCAAATGTTCGCAGAATGGGGTGCGGAAGTTATCTGGATCGAGAACGTCGCCTGGGCCGACACCATTCGCGTTCAACCGAACTACCCGCAGCTCTCCCGCCGCAATTTGCACGCGCTGTCGTTAAATATTTTCAAAGATGAAGGCCGCGAAGCGTTTCTGAAATTAATGGAAACCACCGATATCTTCATCGAAGCCAGTAAAGGTCCGGCCTTTGCCCGTCGTGGCATTACCGATGAAGTACTGTGGCAGCACAACCCGAAACTGGTTATCGCTCACCTGTCCGGTTTTGGTCAGTACGGCACCGAGGAGTACACCAATCTTCCGGCCTATAACACCATCGCCCAGGCCTTCAGTGGTTACCTGATTCAGAACGGTGATGTTGACCAGCCAATGCCTGCCTTCCCGTATACCGCCGATTACTTTTCTGGCCTGACCGCCACCACGGCGGCGCTGGCAGCACTGCATAAAGCGCGTGAAACCGGTAAAGGCGAAAGTATCGACATCGCCATGTATGAAGTGATGCTGCGTATGGGCCAGTACTTCATGATGGATTACTTCAACGGCGGCGAAATGTGCCCGCGCATGAGCAAAGGTAAAGATCCCTACTACGCCGGTTGCGGTCTGTATAAATGTGCCGACGGCTACATCGTGATGGAACTGGTGGGCATTACCCAAATTGAAGAGTGCTTTAAAGATATTGGCCTCGCACATCTGCTTGGCACGCCAGAAATCCCGGAAGGCACTCAGCTTATCCACCGTATCGAATGCCCTTACGGCCCACTGGTTGAAGAGAAACTCGATGCCTGGCTGGCGACACATACCATCGCGGAAGTAAAAGAACGCTTTGCTGAACTGAATATCGCCTGCGCCAAAGTGCTGACCGTACCGGAACTGGAAAGCAATCCACAGTATGTGGCTCGCGAATCAATCACTCAGTGGCAAACGATGGATGGTCGCACCTGCAAAGGGCCGAACATCATGCCGAAATTCAAAAATAACCCCGGACAAATCTGGCGCGGAATGCCCTCACATGGCATGGACACGGCTGCCATTTTGAAAAATATCGGCTACAGCGAAAACGACATTCAGGAGTTGGTCAGCAAAGGTCTGGCCAAAGTTGAGGACTAAACGCGTGGCGTCAGTCGGCTTGCCTGACTAGCGCCCGCCCAATAACAAACGAACAAAAATGGATAGAGGTGCAATGGATATCATTGGCGGACAACATCTACGTCAAATGTGGGACGATCTTGCGGACGTTTACGGTCATAAAACGGCGCTGATTTGTGAATCCAGCGGCGGAGTCGTTAACCGGTATAGTTATCTTGAGTTAAATCAGGAGATTAACCGCACGGCAAACCTGTTTTATACGCTGGGGATTCGCAAAGGCGACAAGGTTGCACTACATCTCGACAACTGCCCGGAATTTATCTTTTGCTGGTTCGGGCTGGCAAAAATTGGCGCGATTATGGTGCGATTAACGCCCGCCTGTTACGCGAGGAAAGCGCGTGGATCCTGCAAAATAGCCAGGCGTGCCTGCTGGTGACCAGTGCGCAATTCTATCCTATGTATCAACAGATTCAGCAGGAAGATGCCACTCAATTGCGGCACATTTGCCTGACAGATGTGGCACTTCCCGCTGATGATGGCGTGAGTTCGTTTACTCAACTGAAAAATCAACAACCTGCACCTTGTGCTATGCACCGCCGCTATCGACTGACGATACGGCGGAAATTCTCTTCACCTCCGGCACCACCTCCCGACCGAAAGGTGTGGTGATTACCCATTACAACCTGCGCTTCGCTGGATATTACTCCGCCTGGCAGTGTGCACTGCGTGACGATGACGTCTACCTGACGGTAATGCCTGCGTTTCATATCGATTGCCAGTGTACTGCGGCGATGGCGGCGTTTTCTGCCGGGGCCACCTTTGTGCTGGTCGAGAAATACAGCGCCCGCGCCTTCTGGGGACAGGTGCAGAAGTACCGCGCCACAATTACCGAATGTATTCCGATGATGATCCGTACGTTGATGGTGCAGCCGCCTTCAGCGAACGATCGGCAACATCGCCTGCGGGAAGTGATGTTTTATCTCAACTTGTCGGAGCAGGAAAAAGATGCGTTTTGTGAACGCTTCGGCGTTCGCTTGCTGACGTCTTATGGGATGACGGAAACCATTGTGGGCATTATCGGCGATCGTCCTGGCGATAAACGACGCTGGCCGTCGATTGGTCGGGCGGGGTTTTGCTACGAAGCGGAGATCCGCGACGATCACAATCGCCCGCTCCCGGCAGGTGAGATCGGTGAAATCTGTATTAAAGGCGTACCAGGGAAAACCATCTTCAAAGAGTATTTTCTCAACCCGAAAGCCACTGCGAAAGTGCTGGAAGCTGATGGCTGGCTGCATACCGGCGATACCGGATACCGCGACGAAGAGGGCTTTTTTATTTCGTCGATCGCCGCTGCAATATGATCAAACGCGGTGGCGAGAATGTCTCCTGCGTGGAGCTGGAAAATATCATCGCCACCCATCCGAAAATTCAGGACATCGTGGTTGTGGGTATTAAAGATTCGATTCGCGATGAAGCCATCAAAGCATTTGTGGTACTGAATGAAGGTGAAACATTGAGCGAAGAGGAATTTTTCCGCTTCTGCGAACAAAATATGGCGAAATTTAAAGTGCCTCTTATCTGGAGATCAGAAAAGATCTGCCACGTAATTGCTCGGGGAAAATAATTAGAAAGAATCTGAAATAAATGAAACAGCAGGGAACTACCCTGCCAGCTAATAATCACGCTCTAAAACAATATGCATTTTTTGCAGGGATGTTGTCGTCCCTGAAAAAGCAAAAATGGAGAAAAGGAATGAGTGAATCATTACATCTGACCCGCAATGGATCAATTCTGGAAATTACCCTTGATCGTCCAAAAGCGAATGCTATTGATGCAAAAACCAGCTTTGAAATGGGCGAAGTATTTCTAAATTTCCGTGACGATCCGCAATTACGTGTCGCCATTATTACCGGTGCCGGAGAGAAGTTCTTTTCCGCGGGCTGGGATTTAAAAGCGGCAGCAGAAGGCGAAGCACCGGATGCTGACTTTGGCCCGGGGGGTTTTGCGGGATTAACCGAAATTTTCAATCTCGACAAACCGGTTATCGCAGCTGTGAACGGCTATGCCTTTGGTGGCGGCTTTGAACTGGCGCTGGCGGCAGATTTTATTGTTTGTGCCGATAACGCCAGCTTCGCCCTGCCGGAAGCCAAACTGGGCATCGTTCCTGACAGCGGCGGCGTGCTGCGTCTGCCGAAGATCCTGCCGCCTGCCATCGTCAATGAAATGGTGATGACCGGCAGACGAATGGGCGCAGAAGAGGCGTTGCGTTGGGGGATAGTCAACCGCGTGGTTAGCCAGGCGGAACTGATGGATAACGCCCGTGACTGGCGCAGCAGCTGGTTAACAGCGCCCCGCTGGCGATTGCGGCGCTGAAAGAGATCTACCGCACCACCAGCGAAATGCCGGTAGAAGAAGCGTATCGCTATATTCGCAGCGGCGTGTTGAAACACTATCCGTCGGTTCTGCATTCGGAGGATGCCATTGAAGGGCCGCTGGCGTTTGCCGAGAAGCGCGATCCGGTGTGGAAAGGACGTTAACAACCGTGAGCTATTACGCCTTTGAGGGGTTAATTCCGGTGGTTCACCCGACGGCGTTTGTCCATCCCAGTGCCGTCTTGATTGGCGATGTGATTGTGGGAGCCGGTGTCTACATCGGCCCACTCGCCTCACTGCGTGGTGACTACGGGCGGTTGATCGTGCAAGCGGGAGCCAATATTCAGGATGGCTGCATTATGCATGGCTACTGCGACACTGACACCATCGTTGGGGAAAACGGCCATATCGGGCACGGAGCGATCCTGCATGGTTGTGTGATTGGTCGCGATGCATTGGTCGGGATGAACAGCGTGATTATGGATGGCGCGGTCATTGGCGAAGAGAGCATTGTTGCCGCCATGAGCTTTGTCAAAGCAGGCTTTCACGCGAGAAACGCCAGTTGTTGATGGGTACGCCAGCCCGCGCTGTACGCAGTGTTAGTGACGACGAGTTACACTGGAAACGGTTGAATACCAAAGAGTATCAGGATCTTGTCGGGCGCTGTCATGCATCGTTACATGAAACGCAGCCGTTGAGGCAAATGGAGGAAAATCGCCCCCGTTTGCAGGGGACGACGGATGTGACGCCTAAACGGTGATCTTGCCGGATGCGGCGTAAACTCCTTATCCAACTCTGCTGGAGAGCAACCGTAGGCCGGATAAGATGCGCCAGCATCGCATCCGGCGATAGCTGTCGGATGCGGCATAAACGCCTTATCCACCCGGCTGGAGAGCAACCGTAGGTGGATAAGATGCGCCAGCATCGCATCCAGCAACCAGGCTGCGTGGTATCAACGAAATGACATTAACGACGCATACTCTTTGACAACATCATCTGCACTTCTGCTCGCGGTTAAGTTCCGTGAGCGGAACGGCAGGAATACGCGGCGTCTTTCTTACGCCGACTAATTTATCCCGGCTGTTATTGCGCAGGCGCGCGTAAATTTGCTCATCGATATCGACCACTTTTACCAGTCGCTGGCACTGGCATCCCCGTCCTTCCAGCTTATTAGGGATCATCTTAACTTCGCAGCTTATTTCTGCGACTTCCGACAGAATATAAGTCAGGGTATTAACCGCCTTGCTGTGTTCAATATCGAAATGAATAGAGATCTCTCTTGCTATCACCCACCGGGTGATGCTGCCAACTTACTGATTTAGTGTATGATGGTGTTTTTGAGGTGCTCCAGTGGCTTCTGTTTCTATCAGCTGTCCCTCCTGTTCAGCTACTGACGGGGTGGTGCGTAACGGCAAAAGCAC
>ENA-OQIG01000274-OQIG01000274.1-human-gut-metagenome-genome-assembly--contig:-NODE-274-length-30887-cov-4.075423_pt1 | contig 30887 bp, 25 predicted proteins | sample MGYA00242576_ERZ504741 | MGnify/ENA primary metagenome ERZ504741 (study PRJEB26092, sample SAMD00036436) | human gut metagenome | host: Homo sapiens | study: EMG produced TPA metagenomics assembly of... | reverse complement strand
CTTCTGTAGAAGTAGTCTTGAAAGGTACATCTCCCCAACATTCTACCAAAGTAAAATAATAGAATGCGCGTATGAAACGGGCTTCGGCTTTGTACTGCTTGCGGTATCGTCGTTCATATCGGGCACTGCATCAATATTTTCCAGGAAATATTGGCTCTGTTGATGCCGGAGTATAATGTGTACCACAATGCTGCAACGGCCGGATCACTTGTGTTGGCATTGTTACAGATCAACCCACTTTTGTTAGGTCCGCGGTTGGCACCACCATAGTGTCCCAGATCGTCACCTCCTACAAGGTATAAGAACTCATTTCCGTAGAAGGAACTTTGTCCCAGAATGGCATAGGTTCCTGTCAGCCAAGAGGTAGCGTCCGCTTCATTTTTGAAGAAGTTTTCAGGAGTGGTGTATGTCGGGTCTTTTTCCAAGAAATCGCAGGAAGTCAGGTTAAGTCCGACAAGAAGTGATATGATGATTATTTTTATTGTTTTCATATACGTAATTGTTTGAAGGATGATTGATTAGAAACCTAAGTTTATACCAAAACTGATAGAGTAGGCTCTCGGATAAGCGGAGAAGTCCAGTCCCGGAGTCAGTGCGCCTTCACGGATAGATACTTCCGGGTCGTAACCGGAATACCCTGTACATGTCCATAGATTCTGACCGGCAACGAATACGCGTGCATTGTCTATCTTCCATTTCTTGGTCAGTTGTTTCGGCAGTGTATATCCTAAAGACACGGTCTTCAGACGAAGGAACGAACCATCTTCGATAATACGTGTAGAGAACACTTTGTTAGAACCGGAGTCGGTAGCTCTCGGAATATTACTTTCCGGATTTTCCGGTGTCCAGCGGTCTGCGTAACTTGCGTATTGGTTCAAGTCACGTGTTTTATTGCTGTTCTCGAAGAACAGGCGGTTGGCATTCAATACATCGTTTCCATACGACCATTGGAAGAAGATGCTCAAGTCAAATCCTTTGTATTCGAAATTGTTGGTAAATCCGCCCGTATGTTTCGGCATACCGTTACCGATCATAGTGCGGTCGTTATCGTCGATGATACCGTCACCATTCAGGTCTGCGTATTTCGGCATACCCGGTTGTGTATTACTTTCGGAAGAGAAATACGGAACATTGCGTTTCAGTGTATATGTATCACCTACTTTGTCGAAATCTTCGTATTTGTATGTACCTTCGTAGATGAATCCGTACATCATTCCCATCGGATAACCCACTTTGGCAATGTAGCTGTATTGAGAGTTATAGTTCTGGTCAAATTTGGCTGCACTCAACAGAGAAGATTGGTTTTCGGCCAATTCTAATACTTTGTTCTTGTTGAATGCGATATTAAAGTTAGTAGTCCATGAGAAATGACGGTTCTTGATATTGGTTGTGTTCAATGTGAGCTCGATACCTTGGTTGCGTACCTTTCCTACATTCTTCATGGCACTGAAATAACCGGAAGAGGTGGGAAGTGCAGTATTCAGCAACAAATCACGAGTCGTTTTACGATACCAGTCTACGGTTAATCCGATGCGTTCGTCCAGGAAGCCTAAGTCCAGGCCTAGGTTCCACTGTTCGGTAGTCTCCCATTTCAGTTTTCTGTTTCTTAAGGAAGTGGGCACTGTACCTACACTTGTCAGGCTGTTTTCGAACGGATATACACCACTCGGTAGGCTACCGATCGAAATAAAATCTCCAACTTTATCTTTTAATATCTGATATAAAGCATACGTATCATACTCGCCTACACGGTTGTTACCGGTCAATCCCCAGCTTGCTCTTAATTTACCGGAAGAAACAACAGACTTCAATGGTTTCATAAAATCTTCCTCCATGAATCCCCATGCCAATGAACCGGAAGGGAAATAGCCGAAACGGTTATCACCACGGAATTTGGAAGAACCGTCGGAACGGAAAGAAACCGTTGCATAATACAATGATTTGTAGTTATAGTTCAAACGTCCCAGGAAAGAGAGCATAGACCAGGAACTCTTTAATGATTTGGTCGTACTGGGAGTTCCTTCACTCATTCCTGCCATCCCGAGTGCTTCGTTTGGAATTTGCACTGTCTTGTATGAATAGTATTCATAGTCAGAATTTTGCAGAGTTACACCTACCATACTATTAAAGAAATGCTTCCGTTTGATATTGGTCTGATAGGTTAGAATATTTTCGTTCAACCACGTTGCACGTTGAGAATGGTAGATTTCTGCATTCACCTTATCGGATGATTTCGGATTACCATAACGAGTTTTCGAGTTGTTGAATGTTTCCCCTTTGCGGGTATCGAATGTGTAACCGCCGGAAACTTTCAACTTCAATCCTTTGATAAATTCATATTCTGCAAATCCGTTGAACTGGATATAGTTCGCGTACGTCTTGCGATATTCATTTTTCAAAGACATGATAGGGTTGAAACGATAGTCGTTGGTATTGTTTATCGCGTCGTCCATGATGTTATCCATCAACGAGTTTAATGGTCTGTCCGGTTCGGTCACAGGGCGATATCCCCATACACTATAGAACAGGTTATTCATACCACTGTATGAGTTCTGGGAAGGAGAACCACCGGTAGTTGTAGTACTGGAATAGTTGGTCGTCAGATAGATTTTCAGTTTCTTCTTTTGGATGGTAGTACCCATACGGCCTTGTACACGTTTGTAGTTTGATTCCAACAAGATACCGTCCTGGTCATAATAAGATAAAGAAGCATTGTAGCGAACTCCTTCCGAACCACCGGTCAGGCTGACATTGTGGCTTTGCATCCATGCGCTGCGGAAGATTTCATCCTGCCAGTTATATTGCGGGATATTTCTATAATCTTCCAGTCCCCATTTCTTACCGTCATAATTCATGAAGTAGGTAGTTTCCATATCTTTGGGACTACGTTCTGCCTGTAGTTTGACGAATTCATAGGCATCCATCATCGGGATCGTTTTGGTGATATGCTGAATACCGAACTTCCGTCGTATTTAATTTTAGGTTGGCCGATTGTTCCTTTCTTGGTTGTAATCATCACGACACCGTTGGCACCACGGGCACCGTAGATAGCGGTAGCAGAGGCATCCTTCAGGAAGTCGAGTGACTCGATATCGTTCTGATTAATGGCTGCGGCTATGGAGGGGTCTTCCACCGGGAAACCGTCAATGACATAAAGAGGAGAGTTGTCCTGTGTCAAAGAGTTGTTACCACGGATGACGATGTTCATCTGTCCGCCCGGCATACCTTCGCCCGAACTTACGTTACACCGGCAATACGTCCGCCCAATGTCTCGCCGAAAGAAGCAGTCGGAGTGCTAAGTAGTTCCGCCATACTGGCTTTGGCAACAGAGCCAGTCAGATCCTTCTTGCGTATCTCCTGATAGCCGACTACTACCACTTCGTCCAATGTCTTTGTGTCTTCCTTTAATGTGATAACCATTGGCTTTTGAGTGTCCACCTTCATTTCTACTGTGACATAACCAATGAAAGAAATAACCAATATCGAATTTTTATTGGGCACGTTAAAAGCAAATTTACCGTCAAGGTCAGTGATTGTTCCTTGCGAAGTACCTTTTACCTGGACACTGGCTCCCGGCACTCCTTCTCCTAAGTTATCCTTCACTGTACCTTTAACAAGTACCTGTGCAAGTACAAAAGAAACAGAAAACAGGATCAGCCGATGGAGGAGAGCATCCTTTTTCTAGTTTGAGTGGATAAATGTTTTTTCATATATTAAAAATTAAGTGATTTTATTGAATCTACGCTTGCAAAGATAGATGGATTGAATATTCTAATATGGATAGAATTATTCAAGATTGGTGCAAAATCATACAATTTTCCTGTTCTCATAAACTATTTTTCTTTTACGGATTCTAGTAATTCAGATAATTCTTTCACTATGTCGGGGTATTGTTTTGATACATTCGTTTTCTCCGATGGATCGGAGGATAAATCGTAAAGTTGAGGCTGTTTGTCGTTGCCTAACTCCATTTTCGTCCAATACTCGATAGCGGGGCCGTCGCTCGGTTCGATGTATTTCCATTGACCTTTTATGATGGCAAGTGTGTTATTGAGATTCTGTTGAACGACATACTCACGGTTTGTATTATTTTTGCCGAGGAGTACGTTCAGATGTTCTTGACTATCGGGAGCAGCTCCTTTACGTAAAGGTTGGTCCAAAAGGGAGGCGAGCGATGCATACACATCTATTTGAGAGAAAAGAGCTTGTTGCTTGTTCGGCTTTACTCGGGCAGGCCAGCGGACGATAAATGGAACGCGTGTCCCCGCTTCGTAAGCACTGTATTTCCCACCACGGTAGATCCCCATCGGAGTATGCCCGTTGAGAAGTTCGTAAGCTTGGTCTTGATAGCCGTCGTCGATAACAGGACCGTTATCGCTGGTAAAGATCAGGATGGTGTTGTCTGCGATGTGGAGGCTGTCCAGTGTGTGCATGATTTCACCGATGGTCCAGTCCAGTTGCAGGATGACGTCGCCACGAGTGCCGAGTCCGCTTTTGCCTGCGAAACGTGGGTGGGGGATGCGTGGTACATGTACGTCTTGCGTACCATATATAAGAAGAAGGGTTCTTCCTGATGGGATGCAATGAAATTCTTGGCCTTGTTGGTGATGATATCGGCTATGTCTTCATCTTTCCAAAGGCGGATTTTCCTCCGTCATCCAGCCGATACGGGGAATGCCGTTGATAATTGTATTGTTGTGTCCCTGGCTGGGTTTTAAAGTGACGAGCTCTGGGTTCTCTTCTCCGTAGGCCAGTCGCCTACTTTGTGGTCGTAGTTTACGGTGATAGGATCATTGGGGTCAAGTCCTACGACATGTCCGTTTTCTACAAATACACAAGGTACACGGTCTACGGTAGCCGGAATAATAAATTCGTAGTCGAACCCGATGCTTTGTGCGTTAGGGGTAATCCGGTTGTTAAAGTCGGTTCCACCTTTCGGACCGAGTCCCAGATGCCATTTGCCTACTGCACCGGTTGCGTATCCTGCATCTTTCAGCATATCTGCCATGGTGATGTAGGTAGTGTCGATAATGAGTTCAGAGTTGCCGGGAGCGATTCCTGTGTTTTCCTGTCTCCAAGGATACATACCTGTCAGGAGTCCGAAACGGGAAGGGGTGCTGGTGGCAGAAGTTGCATAAGCATTGGTGAATTGTACTCCTTGTCCTGCCAACCGGTCGATGTTGGGAGTGCTCACTTTTGTTGCTCCATAACAACTTAAATCACCAATGCCGAGATCATCTGCAAATATATAAATAATGTTAGGCTTTTGGCTATTCTGCCCATTGTTCTTTTGGGGTGCATGATTGCATCCTGACAGCGTGACGATGCCGGACAATAGGGGAAGTAGACGCGAAACGTTTTTCATAATGCTGAATGTTTTAGGAAATAATGTAATGAACACAAAGATAAGCGAATGGAAGAAAAAGAATGAGTAGGAATGTACAAGTGAAGTACAAAATAGTACACTTAAGAGGTTACCTTCTTTATTCGGGCGAAGATGTCCGGACTAAGAAACCGTTTATATCATAAATTTAGGCACGGATTACACGGATTAACGCTGTTGTTTTCATACTCATCGTTTTTTAATCCGTGAAATCCGTGTGATCCGTGCCTAATAATATAAGATTATTTTGCAAGAGTGCTTGTATAGTTGCCTGCTAATCTGTTTCTTCTCCGTCCCCTTCTTCTTCGCTCTCTTCTCCTTTACGATAAGCCAGCGGACTGACGTGATAAATCTCCTTGAAACATTTACTGAAATAGCGGGAGGAGGAGAACCCAATCCGGTCAGAGATCTCCGTGATATTCAGCTCCGGGTTATTCCTTAACATGACAGCGCCTTTTTTGAGACGTATGCTTAGGATGAAATCATTCGGGGTCTGGCCTGTAACTGCTTTCAGTTTAGTGAATAGGTTCGTACGTGCCATACCCATTTCGCGGGCGAAGATATTAACGTTGAAATCCGTATTGTCCAGATGACGTTCGATAATGGCCATCGCGCGGTCGAGCATCTCCTTATCCATCGGTTGGTAGCCAACATTTGGGCAAAAGCCTGTGGTTGTTTGCTGAACTTCTCTTGCAATAGCCGGCGGGAATTAACCAGGTTATTGCAGCGGGAAATCAGAAGATTGGTATTAAACGGTTTCGTGATATAATCATCCGCACCAATCTTCAAACCTTCGATATTGTGCTCTATAGCAGTACGTGCGGTTAATAATACCACCGGAATATGGCAAGTGTTAAAGTCCGTCTTGATCTGTTTGCAAAGTTCCGTACCCGACATGCGTGGCATTACGACATCACTTAAAATGATGCTCGGCATATCCTTCTGTATCATCTCTAATGCTTCTACTCCGTCGGAAGCCGTACTGACTTGATAGAATGTTTCGAAAATACCGACTAACATCTGTTTGATAGATTCATTGTCTTCCACTTATCAGCATTTTGGCGTCTTCGATGCGCTTGTTATCTTCTTCTTTCCATTCCGAATCAGGGATTATTTCTACTGAAGGAACAATAGTCTCTGTTTGCTGGATGGTTTCCGTATCATCTTTCGCTATTTGCTCTTCTGTGAAGTGTTCCTTGCCTAGTTTGAGGGTGATAATGAAACTGCTTCCTTTGCCCGGTTCACTTTCTACCCGGATTGTGCCGTGATGAAGTTCCACAATACCTTTTGTCAGTGCCAGTCCGATGCCTGTACCGGCTCCGGTATTCAGCGAGTTGAGATGTTCGGTCTGATAGAAACGGTCGAATATCTTATCAATTTCGGCAGCGGCGATACCTGTCCCGGTATCTTTTATTTCAATGATGACATGGTCTTTCTCCTGCGATACATTAATCGAAATTGTATCTTCGGCCTTGGTATGCTTCACTGCATTAGACAGCAGGTTGTTTATTACTTTCTGCATCTGCTTTTGGTCATACCATACTTCAATGTCATCCTTCTGTTTGTTGAACTTGAAGTTGATTTGTTTACTGCTCGCATATTCGAGGAAGAGCAGATAATTCTCATACAGGAAGTTAACCAGATTGTGCTGGCTAACTTTGATCTTCATGTGACCCTGTTCCTGTTTACGGAAATCAAGTAGTTCCGTAATCAGTTCCCGTAATTGGAGACTGTTCTTGTAGATTCCCAATACCTTATTATATATGTTAGGCGTAAATGTCTGCACCTGCAACAAAGTTTCCACTTGTCCCACGATCAGCGTTAACGGTGTGCGGAATTCGTGCGAGATGTTAGTGAAGAAACGGAGTTTCGACTGGTTCAATGCTTCGAGGTCTTCAATATGCTTCTTTTCGTACTTCAAAGACTCGCGGAGTTTGATGCGCGAATTATAGTTCTGAATAAGATACCATAACAGGCTGATAGTGACAATGGTATAAATCAGGTAAGCCCACCATGTCTCATACCATGAAGGGAGTACGATAATCAGCAGTCTGGCCTCTTTTATTCCTTCCCTCTGTGATTTGATGACAAGGGTATATTTACCCGGATTCAGGTTTGTATAAGTAATCAGCGTTTGCTTCCGGTAAGTATGGTTCCATTCGTCTGAGAAACCCTCCAGGCGATAGAGAATTTCATCTCTGTTGGCAGGGATGAAGTTGGAAGTGGCATATTCGATACTAAACATCGATTGATTCGCTTTCAGACTGATTTCCGGAGTATGACAGATCGACTGTTCCAGGATGCCGCTTTCATCTCCCGGAACTACTTCTTTTCCGTTGACAAACAGGCGGGAAAGAATGATATTATATGATTTGGGAGTGAAATGTAATTTTTTCTCCCAGAAAGAAATCATTCCCTGAATACCGCCAAGGAATACTTCTCCGTCATGTGTCACAAATAGTGCGTTTTCATTGACGGCAGTCAACGGGAATCCATTCTCCGTACCGTAATTATAGAATTTCTTGCTTGGATAGTTGAACTGTGAGAATCCCTGATTGGTAATCAGCAATAAGTCTCCTTTCTGTATGGACGATTCGCATACTTCGTAGATACAGTCGCTGGATAAACCATCTGTCTGTACATCGAAGTTTTCAAAGTCATCACTTGCCTTACGGTAACGGTCGAGACCGCTTCCGGAGGTGCAGAACCACAGATTACCGTTACTGTCCTGCATGATACTGTTGATATTATTGTTGCTAAGACTGTTCGGATTAGCGGGATTGTGTGGATAATTAGTAAGTTTACCGCTGTCGAACCGGTAAGAATAAACACCCTCCCCGGTAGCCGCAATCCACAATGTACCGTCTTTATCAATGCAAAGACTGGCTACCATGCCAATACCTCTTCCTTCTTTAGTCTCTTTGAAGAGCTGTTGGCAAGCGCCTGTTGCCGGATTGAAAAGACAAACACCGTTTTGTGTGGCGACAACCAGCTTGTCCTTATAAGGTACAATGTCTCGGACGATATCCGAAGGTAGTGAGGTTGGGTCTCCGGCTTTCATTCGGTAGACTGTGAAACGGTTAGTACGCAGGTCGAGTTTGTTCAATCCTCCCAAGTGTGTACCTATCCACATGATTTCATTAGTCCGGTCGTAGTAGATTGCTTTGACATTGTTATGGGAAATGCTATTTTTGCCCTCTTCGTGGCGATACCACCGATAGGTGTTATCCTTCCGGTTATACACATTCACGCCGCCGCCTTCGGTACAAATCCACAGGTTTCCGTCCTTATCTTCAGTCATTCTACCGACGATCGGACTACTTAGACCTTCTTTCTCTGTATCTCCGGTTTTGTAACGGGTATAGATTTCATATTCTGGATTGAAATAGTTGACACCTCCGAAATAAGTACCCAGCCAAATTGTTCCTTGTTCATCTTTGACGATGCACCAGATGGAGGAGTGGGTAAGTCCGTCGGGTTTGTTCGCGTTGGCAGTGTAAAGTTGGAATTTACCTGTGCTCTTTTCATAGCGATTTAACCCGTGAAAGGTTCCTATCCACAGATTTCCTGCATTATCTTCACAGCAACTCCTTACGAAGTCGGCACAAATACTGTTTGGATTTTTAGGATCATGACGGAAGTTCTCAATGGTACTATCTGTTTTTATCCGGTAGAGTCCTTCTTCCCAGGTACAGATCCATAATTCTTTAGACGAATCTTCGTAAATACTCGCGATATTACCTCTTGTGACAGGTTGGGAAATCTTTTTGTCTCCCGATAAACAGTAAAGTCCGTTACTGGTAGTTCCCATCCACAGATTTTTCTTTTCGTCCAGGTGGAGGCAGGAGAGGGTGATATCTTTTCCGGCAAGATGATAGTAGAGATCGAAGTTTCCGGTACTTTCATTATATACAAACACTTCTTCTCTTTTCCCGATATATAATTTCTCGTTGAAATAAATAGCATCCACATTGCCTTGCAGCAACGTTTTGAATCTTTGTGTGGTCAGATCGAACTCTGCTACCCCGTCCGTACAGAGCAGGTATACCTTCCCGTTTTTGTTTCCGGTGATACGCAGCACTGTATTGCTGAACAAACTGTTCGGATCGTTTTTATTAAGTTTGAAACTTTTGATATCGTTACCGTTATACCGGTTCAGTCCTTCACGCGTGCCAATCCATATAATCCCCCGTTCATCAATATAAAGGCTATTGACAGAAAATTGGGAGAGTCCGTCGTCCGTGGTCAAGTGGCTAAAAGTGATGTTTTGACCTTGTGTGCGGACTCCAGCTACGCTTAAAAATAGCAGAAATAAAAGAATTACTTTTCTCACTAATTTATTTTTTAAGGTGTTTACATCTATGCAAATATATTGTTTTTATTCGATTTCAGTGAATCTTATTAGAAGAAAGTAACTATAAAACACCGGAAGAGAATTCTATTTAACAGAATTACTCTTCCGGTTTCTAACCTAACTAACCTCTTGTTATAGTGTTTGTGCCTGTTTCGTTTTTATCAGTTCAGATTATTACCACACTACATACTGATTGAAAAAACGAGTACTTTCAGCAATCCATGAGTCCATGTTCTCATAAGCTGCAAAGTGTCCTGATGTAGGGTAACATATCCAGCGTTTAGGTGTACGGATGTGATTGTATGCTGCAAAATTTGTATGTGGTGGTGTAATGTTGTCCTGAAGTCCGAATCCCATTAATACTGGGCATTTGATCCATCCGGTCAGATTCTTCAAGTCAAAGTAAGTTAGTAATGAGAATATTTTATCTTTGTCAATATTCTGCCGGGCAGCTCCTTCGAATACCAAGTTGGCAGGCCAGTGAACCAAACGGAAATAATCGGGATAGTCTGACAGAAAGGGTACGATAGGCGCAGCTGCGGAAATACGATGGTCGAGTGACGCTGCTGCTAATGTGAGCGCTCCACCTTGCGAAATACCTGTAGCAAAAAGGTTTTGTCCGTCAAAGCATGGCTGAGCAAAAATAAAATCAATACTGCGGACTGTATCAGCAAAAGCACCTCTGTAATAGTAATGTTTGGGTGAATCCAGTCCGAAAGCAATCCACTCACCAAAGCGGTTATAAGGTTTGTTGAGGCCTTGTCCACGGGGTGGAATGACCAAGATACACCAACCGGGATAGTCGTCGGGACTGGGAATCCAGGTGACGGCATCATAACCTTGATAAACCACTACGGCCGGATGACTCTGACCATCTGTAGGGACTGCCCAATACCCCCGTAAGATTTCTCCTTCAAGCGAGCGCATTTCTACTTCGTAAACATCACGCTCTGGCTTCGAAGATTCAGGTAGACGTGTCATTTTATAGGCAGGGTGTACACGTTTAAGTTCGGTGATGGTTTTATTCCAAAATCTTTTTAAGTTAGGGGGGCCATCCGGTTTGGATAAAATCTGTTCGGCTTCGTATCCAAAGAAGAAATGTTTCAGAGTGTCGGTGCCGGCAATGAAACAAGCCTGGTAAAACCCGGGAGTGAGATTCGTGAGAGTGACTGATGCACGACTGCGAAAGCCTCCACCGGGAGCTATCGAATCTGTTCCGAAAGAGTAGGTTATAAAGGTAGACGATACAGCATTGCCGAAGTCTGTTGCAATGTCCATGCGTATCCTATCCGAAAAACCTGACTGTGCAGATGTCAATTCCAGCATGAAGCGTACTGGATGTTCGTTATCGAACATCCAGTTTTGCTCAACAGGAATATTGAGATTTATGGTCTCCTGTGTATAACTTTTTATTGAGTATCCGGTCAGGAGTATAATGATGTATATCCACTTTTGCATCCTGTTAATCATTGTAATTACTCTTTGATATAAAACGTAATCAGCACTCCTTTATGATCGCTTGGCCACTGATTGTTTACGGGCGGAATGATTGGATCTTTGGTTTGTTCTTCTATTCTTTGTCCGCGTACAATAGAGCCTGTTGGACCTACTATCTGGGCACTTTTTATTTGTAGATTTTTATTTGGATAATAGTAAACGAAATCAATTCGTTCGCGTTCATCTGCCTCCGGTGCCCATGAGAGATTCTCTGGAATGACAGATTTATTGTCTGCAGGGAAAGTGAATCCCGGACATTTCACCGGATCGGGATGAATTACCCGGTAGGCATCTTTATATCCCCGTTGAACCAACAATTTGGAAGTTCCCCAATTGACGATACATCCGCGATGATCGAATAGATCTTTTGTATTGGCCTGCCAATCCAGATAAGAAGGCTCATTCAGATCTCCGGCAAAAAACACGAGTGCTCCTTGCTCTAGCTCTTTGGCAGCGTTGTTGATAAAAGCTTGGGCGGATTCTATACGGTCTGATTCTTCGCAGACAGCAAGTATCTTGTTTACATCAGTGATAGGAGCCGGAAGTTTATCCCAATTAACGCTACCGTCATTGTATCCCCGGGATAGTAACAGGTGTAGTAACGATACTCTGAATGTGCCGGGTAAACGGCCACTCGTTTCCCATTGACATCCAGAATCGCTTTGAACATCCATTTGTTGATGCGTTCTGTTTCTTTGATCGGATATTTTGATATGACCGCTCTTCCGTCTATTCGTGCATCGTAATAGATGAGTCCCTTCTCTTTAAGCCTTGCATTAGTTTAGGTCATCACGGGGTCGTCTTGCGGGCCTTTATATAATTCGCAAAATGTAGCGATGTCTGGCTGTAGGGCAGCAATCTGTTCTATCAGATATTCCGGAGCATGCTCCACCTTGGTACACTCCACCCATAAGTTGAGTTGAAGGAATTTAATCTCTGTTTTCTTTCCTGTTTCTTCTTCCGGTACAGATACTTCCGTATCGGTTTTAGAACATGCAGTGATAACAGGAAGTATGGCAATAATAATAGTTAATAACCACTTTTGCATAATCTGTATTTTTTAGATTTGATTACCAGCCCGGATTCTGACAGTTGGTTCCTGAAGCATTCTGTAACCGGATTGCTTCGTCACCCGGTATTGGATATAATAGGAATTTTTCACTATATGCTTTTCGGTTATTATCTACTACAAAACGGGAGTAACTTCCATCTGAGTTTGCCTTCATTCCGGTAATTACTTTATCTGTTTGATCTAGCATCTTCCAACGGCGTACATCAAAGAAACGGTGTTCTTCAAAAGCAAGTTCTACGCGTCTTTCGTTCCTGATTCGCAGACGAAATTGATCACAGGATAATCCGTAAGGAATGCCTGGCATACCTACTCTGGAACGTACTGCATTGACTGCGTCTACCGCATCATTGGGCACAGTTCCGGTGTAGATGCTTCATTAGCTGCCTCTGCATAATTTAAATATAATTCAGCTAGGCGGAACTCTTTGAAGTAACCATCCAGATTGCCGGAACGTCCGGATTTATAATGCGAGAACTTACGCGTATAATAGCCGGTACAGGTGTAACGTGCGTTACTGGGATCAAGTGCACAGTTTCCTCCTGTCTTGGTTGAGAGTAGTGTACCGGTTTCCAGGTTTAGTTTGGAACCATCGTAATAAATAGAAGCTTTAAGACGCGGATCACGGTTCTCATACGGTTTGGCTTGATTGTAGAGACCTTGAACAGCCGAATTCAAGTTAGGTTGCAGATGATTGGCATCTAGATAAGGGCTCTCTAAATTGAGCAGAGGATAAGATTCTGTCATGTCACCGTTCACAACTTCATAGGCATCAAGTAGCTCTTGCGACGGACACGCACCGGCATCTGTCTGGCCGTCGGTAGTTGGCAGGCCAGCATAATTCCACATATACATTTGTCCAACTTCCATAATGGTTTCTTTGTCATTAACTACCGGCAAGTCAGTGCGCGAATAGAAATACACATCATAAGGAGAATAACCAGCTGTAGCATTCGGCTGTTTCTTATAAAGTTCATAATTGTTCGCCAGACAGTCATCCAGAGACTTTTTAGTAATTTCTGCGGCTTCTGTCCAAGTGATTGTTCCGTCATTGTACAGAGGACTGGCTGCATAGAGTGATATCTGTGAACGGATGGCTGCACAGATGGCTTTTGTCATAACGTGACGGTAGTTCTCCTTATCTAAGGAACGCCATCCCCATTCTTCAACAGTGGGAATATCAATAGCAGCCTGACAATCAGCTAATATTTGGCGGGCACACTCGCCAAATGTACCTCTTTTAACCTTGGTATAATCGTAGTCGGGAGTTGTTATGATGGGAACACCTCCATAACGTTTCACCAATTGAAGATAATAGAAAGCGCGTAATGTAAGTACCTGTGCCTTGAAACTGTTACGTATATCTTCCGAGTAGACACTGGCAGTAGGGATATTGGCAAGAAAGATGTTGCAGGCACGAATCCCTTGATAATAATAATTGTAGTTTTCCGGATTTCCTTCGATGCCCTCCAGCGGATTGCTGAAGGGAGATAATTGTCCTTCATTCCATTTGCGGGTAACTCCGTTCTGTAGTTCCCAGGAATCTTTGGCTTCATCCGTACAACCAGCTAGCATGGTATAGTTATAGTTCATTCCGTAATTCAGAATCCATCCATAACATTGATTCATATAAGTATACGTTTTACGGTTCGTGGTAAACAAATCGCTGTAATCCGTACGGCCGTCCGGATGATCTTCAATTTCAGTACATCCTATGAATGAGGATAATATGAGTAAGGAGAATACTCCTGATATGATTTTATTTATTTTCATAACTTCAGTCTTTAGAAATTCAGGTTAAGTCCTATGTTAAATGTTCTGTAAATGGGGTATACAGAGTAGGAATATTGTTCCGGGTCCAGATTATCGAACTTGAGAGATGAGGTGGTCAACAAATTGGCTCCGCTGATATAGAATCTCATTTTCTCCAGTTTCAGCTTACTGCTCCAACGTTTAGGAAGTGTATAACCTAATACTACATTCTTCAATCTCATATAGTTATTTTTGGAATAGAAGAATTCATTCGATTGGAGACTTGAAGAGCTTCCTGTGGTCAAAGCCGGATAGCTGATTTTTTCATTTGCCGCATAGCGATCTGCTGTCCAGGCATTACGGTGCAGGTCTGTGTACACTCCTTGGTAAGCATTATCGAAGATACCGCATCCACTGTAATAGGCTGCTGTACCTGATACACCTTGTAACTGAACATACAAGTCAAAGTTTTTGTATTCCAGTTGAATAGAACCACCATAAGAAAGTGTAGGTAGTGTCTGGGCTTTGTCCATCGGTGCCTGGTCACGCTCATCTATATTTCCGTCGTTATTTAAGTCTTTGTAAATGAAATCACCTGGGCGCGGAGAAGCACCAGAGAATCGCAGACCGCTTTTATCTATTTCCTCCTGGCTATTATAGTAGCCGTTTCCGTTGGAATAGTCAATCAGATATCCGAACTGTTGTCCTGCAGAATAGCCGGTTTTACGATATGGATAGTAATATCCGCTGGCGGTACGGTTCAACTCTTTTATGTCAGTTACTTCATTTTTATTGTATCCCATATTCCCTCTGATAGTCATTCTTAATCCACATTTCAGATTCTTGATATAAGATAGTTCAAGATCAAATCCTTTGTTGTTCATCTTACCCAGATTTTCAAATGGCAGATTTTCACTGGCGATACCTTGTGCAGAAGATACACTGTTATTTTGGATAGCCATTTGGGTCTGTTTCACGTTCCAATAATCAAATGTGATACCTAGTGAGTTGAATAAGGTAACATCTATTCCGTAATTTTGCTGGAAAGATTCTTCATAATGGATATACGGATTACCTTGCATACCTTCTACAGTATGAAAGCCATAGTAGTTGCTTAGTAAGTAACCTGCATCTTTATAACGTACATCTGTAGCATACAGGAAACGGGTGTCAGATATCTGGTCATTGCCCAGCCAGCCGGCAGATGCGCGTATTTTGAGGAAGGACAACCAATCTGTGTCTTTCAGGAAACTTTCGTTGGATACCACCCAAGCGACAGATACTGTCGGGAAGAATTTAAAACGGTTACCCGGTTTGAACTGTTCTGTGCCATCATAGGTAAAGTCTCCCTGTATATAGTACCGTGAATCATAGCCGTATTTCACATGTCCCATTAATGACAAACGATCGTATGGGAGATCACCGTTTTTCATCATATTCTCATTGAAATAGCTGACAAATGCATCTACTTCATGTTTGCCTCCAAAAATACGATTATAGTTGATGAACCCTTGGAAGTTGATAAAGTAGCGCATATTAGCGGTCTTACTTAAACTTAGAGGAAGAGTGGTGTGAGTACCGAAAAGTCCGCTGCCATTGGCTGCATAACGTGCGTAGTCAGTAGAACCATAGATTGTTCCGTGATAGTTTGCTTCATAACCTACTATTCCTTTTACGCTCAATCCTTTAGTCAGGAATCCCAGATCCAGATTCATTCCATAAGCGACGTTCAGATTGATACCTGTTTGATGGCTATATCCGGAGCGGTTGATAAGTCCGTAAGTAGGATATTCATTGTATTCTGCAGTAATCACTTTTCCGTCTTCGGTGATAGGTCCAGGTACGGTGGGGGCCATCTGATAGATCGAATTCATGATATCTCCTGTCCCGTTGTATCCTTGATTTATCCGGTCGATAGTGACATTTGTGTTAAGGAAACAGTTTAGATAACGATGCAGAGTGACGTCCACATTAGCTAAAATGTTGAAGCGATGCAATTTGAGTGCAGGATTATAATTATCATTCTTCTCTGCATCAATCAGGCTGTTTTGGTGAAGATAACCGGCATTAACAAGGTATTTAACCCGGTTGTTACCTCCGCTGATATTTACGTTGTAACGTTGCATACTGGCTGCATCATTCATGAAAGTGTCATACCAGTCGTGTCCCGGCATAGTTCCATCTGTAAACCCGGCTATTTCATATAAAGAATAGAGTGGAGTGCCACCGTCATTGAGTAAGGCCTGGTTACGCATTTGTGCGTATTCACCGGTACTTACTATTTTAGGACGCTGGGTAGCCTGTTGTATGGAGAAGTCCATGTTCACATTTACTTTAGTACGTCCTATTTCGCCTCTTTTTGTAGTAATAAGAATTACTCCGGAAGAAGCTCGCGGACCATATAATGCTTTAGCTGCGGCATCTTTCAGAATACTGACAGATTCTACAGTGTTGGCATCGAGTGTATTCATATCGAATAATGGAGCCGGAATTCCATCGAGTACAACCAAAGGTGAATTACCGTTTATGGAATTCAGACCACGTATATACATCGTTGTTGCATCATCGGCTGGTGTGCTGGTGGATTGGATAGAAGTCAATCCTGCCAAGCGTCCGGTCAGCGTAGCTGAAAATCCGCTATTAGGTGTTTTAACTAACTCTTCTCCCTGAACGGTAGAGATTGCTCCTGTATAACCTCCTTTTCTCTCTTTCTGCAGCATGGCTACTTCGAGAGATGTATCCTGACCGGCGATGTCTGATATCAGACAAAACTCTACCGGTTTATTCAGAGTGAATTTCATTGTCTGGTTCCGATATCCCGGAATCTTACAAATGACCATACTGGCTCCCGACGGAATCTCCATGATGAATTTTCCGTCTTTATCACTGCTTGTGGTGTATTCGGGATTGTCCGGGACAGAAATGATTGCGCCGTCTAAAGGTTCGTTGCTCTCATTCCGCACCACACCGGATATAACTTCTTGCACTTGTGCCCGGCATACTTCATTGCCTGTGAACAGGCATACGATGCACAAAAGTGTGATTATTCTGTTTTTCATATACATTCTGTTTTATGATTACCATCCTGCATTTTGCCACGTCTGTCCTGTCGTGCCTTCCAATACGGCTGCTTCATTGGCAGGGATAGGATATACGTGCCATTTCTTTTCATAACTCATTTTGCTCGGTTTGCTGCCGTCTGTTCCTAGATTGATTCTTTCATAAGAGAATGAGTTTCCATTTTTGGTGATTCTCATACCTGTGGTAAACTTCTCATTTTCCATATTCTCATTGGCGGGTGTCCAACGGCGGATATCGAAATATCTGTCTTCTTCACAAGCCAGCTCTATCTGGCGTTCGTGGCGTACCAATAAACGAGCTTCGTTCTTGTCGTTTGTCGACAGATCAACCGAAGGATCAAAACCTGCGCGATGACGGATTTCATTGATCCATTCCAGGCCTTCGGTAAGGTGTCCGCTTTCAATAGCGCTTCGGCGGCATTCAGATAAATTTTGCCTAATCGGTAAAAACGGAAACGGCCATCATATCCAGCCACTCCGGCTGCCTTACAGTTACCGTTTACCATTCTTTTTCTCCAATAATAACCGGTACGTGTATTCGTATTTCCACTTGTACGGATTTCGCTATTTCCTCCCACGTACGTTTCTACTACTGCCGGTTCCTTTCCTAACAGCACAGGACTGTTATTATAAAAAATTGTAGCCTGGAAACGAGGATCACGTCCCTTATAAGGGTTGGCTGGGTCATAACCGCTATTAGGGTTATAATTAGGTGACAGATGCTTCTCATCGTTATAAGGTTTCGATAAATCCAGTACAGGCTTTCCTGTTGCTAGCATATCATAGGCGTCTACTAATTCTTGGGAAGGAACAATAGTTAATTGAGCGTTTCCCAATACCGGAGCTCCGATAACGTCATACAAAGGATTGGTGTATGGGTCGGGCCAATAGCCTTCGGTACTTTGCCAGATTGTTTCTTTATCACTGGGATCTGTTCCGATATAGTTATTGAGCGTAAAGTACTCCATATAAGCATTGTTATAGTACTTTTCAGTATCCGCACATTTAGTATACAATTCATATCCATTGGCTTTCAGCTGTTCCAGACAGTCTTTGTTGATTGTGTAAGCCCATTCCCAAAGATCTTTGCCGCCATTGTTGTAAGTGCTGGCTGCGAATAGACATGCTTCGGAACGGATAGCCATTGCGATACCTTTGGTCATTCTGATCTTCTCGTTGAGTGTTGTCAGTCGCCAAGGGAGGTTGCTGGATTGCAAAGCTATTTCGCAATCATCTACAATGAATCGGGCACAGTCTTCGAAAGTAGGACGTGATAGAGTTGAATAATCATAGTCTAAACCGTATGGCTCTTTCTCAATAGGCACAGGACCATACCATTTCAGTAACTCCATATAGAAATAAGCACGGAGTACATGAGCCTCTGCTACCCAACGGTCACGGTCGCTTTCTCTTGGTATGGCGGCGGTGGCTGCCCGTTGGAGGAATGTGTTGATAATACGGATTTGCCCCCAGTATAACTGCCAGTATCCTCCTTCTGAGTAGGTGTCACCCATATCTCTGCGAACGTCGAGATAGAAGTCGGTGGTGGTACAGTTGCCGGATGCGGCATGTGCAAAGCCGGCACCGGAACCATCCGTGCAATCCCACGCTTCATCACTAAGTGCTACGGGATAGTTGCTCCAGAAATGATATCGTAAACTCTTTTTAGGCAGATAGTCAAAGCAAGTACTGAAATAAGCTTTAGTCAGATCGGGATCTTGGAATACTTCGTCCAGTGATAATCTTCCGTCGGGAGCTACATCCAACGCTTCATTACAAGAACTGAATGTGAGCAAGGAAGCAAACATGCATATATAAATCAATCTTTTTTTCATATCGGTTTTGTTTTAGCCGTTAAAATGTAATATTTAAACCTACATTGTACGTACGCATTGTTGGATAGGCTGCCGGACTGTTTTGTTCGGGATCGAAGCTGTCAGTCTTCAGGTGAGTCCATGTATACAAGTTGTTACCACTTAAATAGAAACGTACATTGGAAGCACCGATTTTCTTGCTGATGCTTTCCGGTAATGTATATCCTACTTCTGCATTTTTCAGACGTATATATGAGGCATCCATGATAAAGAAGTCGTTGGGCTGCAAGCTCGGGCCGCCACTGCTGGACAGACGAGGATACGTAATCTTTTCGTGATTATTATAGCGTTCTTCGCTCCAACGTTCCATGTGCATCTTGTAAAAGTTGCCGCTGCTTTCATAAATACCGGCTCCTGAATAAGTCTTGCTGTATTGGCCTACTCCCTGCAACATGATAGAAACATCGAATCCTTTCCAGTTGGCAGATAAAGAGAAACCGTAGTTGATGCGAGGGCAATAGGGAGGAATAGCCAATGGGAGCCTTGTCACGGTCATTGATGACACCGTCTCCGTTGAGATCTTTATAAATAAAGTCTCCGGGTTCCGGTGTTCCTACACCTTCATAAGTCAGTCCGCTCTTGGCAATACTCTCGTCGCTATAGAAGAATCCTGTGCCGTCACGCCCTTTTTCAGGATCATAGCTGTGGTCGATGATATATCCCCAGTTTTGTCCTAATGAGAAGCCGGTGGTGCGGGTGCGATAAGCATAATCCTTACCTAATAGTGGCTCGTCATATTCCAATACTTTGTTTTTGGCATAACTGAAGTTTGCATTAGCAGAAACAGATAGCCCGTTTTTGAATTGTTTCTGATATCCGAGGACCATTTCGAATCCCTGATTCTTTACTTCACCATCGTTCATCAGTGGAAGAGCGGATGAGGGAAGACCTTGAATCATAGGAGTAGTCTGCGGGATAATCAGAATATTTTTTCTTTTTTCAACAAAGTAGTCAAATGAGAAGGAAAGATCATGATACAAGGATATGTCTATACCATAATTCTGTTTTTCAGCTGTTTCCCATGTGATGCTTTTGTTTCCTATGTAGTTTTCGGCTATCTTGTAACCTTGTCCCCAACCGGAACCATTGGAAGCATATCCCAAGGCTTGGGATAACCAATGATCTCCTTTACTGTCGGTGACTACGGAATATTGACTGATATTATCCAGATAAAGGAAACGGGCTGAACCGAAGGCGTCGTTACCAACTTTTCCCCAAGAAGCTCTTAACTTCAGATTGGTCAAAACCGGATTATCCTGAAGGAAGCCCTCATTAGTAATCAGCCAACCGAAAGAGGCAGCCGGGAAGAGACCAAATCGTTTGTCCGGTGAAAATTGTTCAGAGCCGTTATAACCTACGTTGACCTCTGCAAAATAACGTCTGTCATAGTCATAAGTTGCACGTCCGGCAATACCGATGACGTTGTAAGGAAGCAGTAGGTCACCGGATGTTTCTTTGGATTCTTTGATGTCCCGTTGAGCTAGAAACATAGCAGTGACATTATGCTTTCCGGCGAAGGTCTGGTTATAGTTGATTTGTCCCTGTAAGTTCATAACCCAATAAGATTCGGAAGACTTTGTGAGTTCAATCGGGCCGTCTTCGTCCTCCAGGCTAGGATGGCGATTGATAAACAAATGCTCTCCTGAAGCTAATGTCTGATACGTATACCAGGTATAGGAACGTTTTCCGATTGTTTTCCCAAATCCTTTGGAGTCGAAAGATACCTGCCTTTGACAGAGAGCCCTTTAGTGATAAATCCCAAATCTATTTCTACTCCTCCGATAACATTGATTCCCGATCTGGTTTCCAGTTGATAGCCCGAACGGTTGATTAGCGGATATGCACTCAATGAATTGTTGGCGGGATCTTCTACGGATAATCCGGCACCAATAGGGAAAGTACGTATAGCATCAGTAGCGTATGCACCTTCCGGGGTGAGATACATGGAAGTAGGGCGTGAGGTCAAAGCGCTGTTGAATACACTTGACATACTTGCGGAAGTTCCGTTGATCCGTTCCAGATAAGAGGAAGCGTTTAAGTTAATCTTTACCGACTTATTGACTTTGTAGTCGATATTTGAGCGGAAGTTGTAGCGGTCTAATGAAGACTGGGCATTGTATCCCAACTTGGATTTAGGTTCTACGTTGAACATACCTCCCTGATGCAGATACCTGCACTTACAAAGTATTGAAGTTTGTCCGAACCTCCCGAAACGTTCATGTTGGCTCTGGTCATGGGAGCATAATCTCTGAACAAGATATCTTGCCAGTTATTATTCGGATAAAAATCCGGGTCTACAGGATTACCTGTTTTCCATGAGTCGAACTTATCAATGTCCGGCCCGAGGAATTCAGCGGAATTTCCGTCGTTCACGAGTGCTTCATTGCGAAGTCTGACCCAGTCCCATGAATCCAGACGTTCGGGCTTGAAAGCGATTTCCTGCATGCTGAATTCTACATTGGCACTGATACGGGCAGTTCCTTTTTCACCTCTACGAGTGGTAATCATTATCACTCCGTTGGCACCACGTACTCCGAATACTGCTGTTGCGGAAGCATCTTTCAATACGGAGATATTAGCAATCTCGTTCGGTCGATAGATCGCATATCGTCTACAGCTACTCCATCTACCATAATTAATGGGTTTGTTCCGTTTGTAGTGGCAGCACCACGCAGGAACATGGTGACTTCGTCACGTCCCGGTTCACCGGAGGTCTGGATAGTTGTCAATCCTGGGAGTTTTCCAGATAAAGCGGAACTTAGGTTGGGCGATGAGGATTTCATCAAATCTTTTCGATCAATGGAAGCTACGGAACCGATGACAGAAACCTTTTTCTGGGTACCGTAAGCTACCACTACAACTTCCTCCAGGTTCGCTACGTCCGGATGCATGATGATACGCATGTCTTTTTTAGCAGGAATGTCCTGCTTTTGATAACCTACATAACTGATTTCCAGTATAGCGTTGGGGGCAACCGATAAAGAGAAACGACCGTCTATGTCTGTAATAGTACCATTCGTTGCTGCTCCTTTTTCTATGACGGAAGCTCCGATCAGGCTTTCACCGGACTCGTCTACGACGACTCCAGAGGCTGTTATTTTAGACTGTTGCTGTGTCAGGGTAGCATCTCCGATATCCGATGCATTTCCTGTAACGGGAATACAGATTCCCAACCCAAGCAACAGGCACATTTTGTATAGCCAATAACTTTTTTTCATAACTATAACGTTTAAGATTGTTTTCTGTCTAATTAAATGAACTCAACATTTTATCCTTGTCGTATCCTATGTATTCATAGCGTTCTATCCGGACACCTTGATTCTTTGCGGTAATACATGGGCTTGTGCCATTCCATGGGCTATCCATCCACCATTCTTCTACTAGTAGCTTCCTTTGAGTTGAAGAGCTGTCGGTAAATGAGAACTGAACTTTTGAGGCATCTACAGCTCCACCGGAGTAACCTAGTACGGAATAAGTACCTGCCAGATTACGCAGATCAACATAAGTGAGCGGACAACCGGATGCATTTAGTGATGTGATGGATTTGCACCGGTTTATATCCAGATATGCTAATCCCGGATTGTTGCTCACATCTATAGAGGTTATCATATACTGATCGCCAGAAATGAATTTGGTTAATCCTGCATTCTTGGCACTGAAAGTCTGAATTCCTTTCTCATCTACCGGACCTGCCGTGTAGCTGGTACTGATTGCGTATTTACTAAGATCGATTTCTCCCAGATTATTTCCATCCAGAATGAGGTTTTTGTATCCGCAGAAGTATTGTAGTCCTTCCAGATTAGTGATTCCCTTATTGCTAAGATCAAGGGTCGTGTTATTCCTGAAGTATTCAGTATTCAGAGCAGCCACTGTCAGAACTTTATCTCCATCGAATACATCCGGAACCAATGCTTTGAGTGCGTTTCGCAGATTGATATCAGGAATTTCTCCGTACTTTTTCATTGTCTTCTGATATTTTCCGTAACTGTAATAATAGTTGTTGTTTCCATCGGGATAGTTCGTGCATCCAGTCGTACCCTTCCACTGTCACTCCATTATTGATGGCATCTACGATAGAACCGCTATTGCTGTAGTATGAGTCCATCCACCAGGATTCCATTTTCAGGAGTCGTTCTTTACTTGCGTCATCGCTGAAAGTAAATTTGAAGTCTGTGCTGTTGTAGTTCAGACATCCGCCATAGATACTGTGGTAATTGCGTACATCCAGATATACCAGTTTACAGTTTAGAGCAGAGAACTTCTCAATGTTATAACAATAATACAGGTCGACAGATTCTAGTTTGGTACTTCCATCTATGTTGAGAGATACCAATGTCGTGTTCGGCTGTTCCGAAGTGGCTAGTTCCAGTTTGGTCAGACCAGTGTTTTGTGCAGTCAGTTCAGACAGTCTGGATAGTACTTCTGCAGGAATTTCACTGATATCATTATTGTTGCAGATCAGTTTCCGAATGTTGCTGAAATATTCGAGTCCCTCCAGAGAAGTGATATTTTTATCGCTGATATTTAGTGTGCCATCAGTGAAAGTGACATATTTAGCACTGGAAGATATCTTTTCTCCTTTAAATATATCAGGGAAAAGAGCAGACAAGGCATTACGCAGGTTTTCGTCGGGCATAACTCCAACAGTACTGTTGATGACGCCTAATGTTCGCATTTTGCTACCGCGTACCAATACAAGTCCATAAGAATCTTTGGTGGCCGTAGAGGGGTAAGTACCGTGATATGATCGGATTGTACTTCTCTGGTTTCCATGTAGATGGGCTGTTCGGTTCCTCCTGAAAGGGGAGAAAGAGCCAGTACATCACAGTCGATAAAGCCATTTCCCTGAATGGTAATCTCTGTGCCCAGGGATTCTTCCGAAATATCCGGAAGCACTACATTGGTTACTCCTAGGTCTGTGCCTAACTTTTCGTCTTCACATCCCAAAAGGAATACCATTCCAAGCATTAATAAAATGTAGAAATGTGTTTTCATAAATACTATTTGTTTAATGAATAAATAGAGTACATAGTTATTCTTGTTTTAAGACGATCACAGAATGAGCCGGAAGTAAACATAGAATTTTATCGTTCACTTTGAGAGGCTGGGCGTCCGGAGCCAACATTTGGTCTGTGGTAGGTAAACCGTCTTTGATATAACGGTAAACCTGATAATTCCCTTTGGTTTGCGTATGTTGGTTGATGAGGCTTATTGCTTTCTCCTGGTCCATTCCATTGGCGAAAACATATACCCATTTGCCATTTGTGTTTCGAACAGCAGTTCCTGCATACCATTCTTCCGGTGTTGCTATCGGATAGATTTCAGCTCCCGGGCGTATGAAACGTGTCAACAGAGAATAGGCATAGTACTGTGGGCGTACCTCGTAATCACTTTTGATATCGTTGTAGTATGGTTCCGAAGCGTATGTTTTCTTTACATACTTCCATAAACCCAGTTGCTGCATTGCTCCGTAGTCTGCATCCTTACCATAGTATTGGTCTATCAGGCTCCAATAGCTAACACCGCTTGCTCCTGCATTGAGTAGATTGATGGCTATGCGTGTCATGAGTACTCCTCGTTCATACAAGTCGATATCTTTTTGTCTGGTGGCACCTACGCATTGATTACCTCCGAATTCACCGATGAAATGGGCTTTTCCAACTGAAGAGGCCAATTGAGAGTTTTGTTTTTCCCAATCCAGAATTGTGGAGTTCGGAGTTTCGTAGCCGAAGATATAGGTGTGGGAGTTGAATACGTCAGCAACGTTCGCCAGTCCTTTCGTGCAGGCTGCCAGATATTTATGCGTTCCTGTACCTCCGTCTGAATTGTCAGAAAGGCTGAAATGTACTTTATTTCTTATTCCATCCTCTTTGAAACGTCTGTCGAGTACTTTACACATTTCAATATAGTCGGCGGTGGGAGCAGCTTTACCTTTGATGATATATGACCAATCTGGTTCGTTGATCGGAGTAATCTCTTTGACGCACGTGTATTTTTTGTTGTTGAGCAGGTGTTGTACAAGTGCGGAAAAGTTCTCGCTCCATTCTTCATAGTTAGTCGGGGCTACTACCCAGTTACCATAATTCCTTCGGCCAGGAAATGTCCCGGAGGGGCTCCCCAAAGTACAAGGGTGACTTCCATTTTCTGTTCTTGTGCCATATCCAATACTTTGTAGAGTGATTGCATTTCTACAGAGTTGAAAGTGAAATTATGCCAGTCGATTTTGGATGCATCCGGATTGTCATTCTTTGGCTCATACCATTGTGGCATCACCATCACCCGTAAGCTTTGCAGTCCCATTTCTTTGACACGTTTCACAACGATGCGATCCCAGTCTTCAGCTTTAGCTCCATCATTGCGGGTCACATTTTGTGAGAGAAAGTGGGGATCTAGTTCTGCACCTATAGCACGGAGCTTTACACCGGTTTTCTTTCCTACAGAAAGTTTCTGTATGGCAGTTGTTGAACTTTGGTATTTGATTATCAGACTACTTTGCGGGTTATCCAGTGTCAGCGTGAAGCCGTTAGCCAGTTCTTTACCGGTTTTCTTTATAGCTTCTCCTGTATCTTTATTGGTGAGTATATAAGTGTGGTCAGGGTGTAGCCTGATAAATTGACAGTATAGCTCTTGTCCGGATTGTCTTTGCGGCGGAAAGCTACGATGTATCCGCTGTCATCCGACGGACGATAAAGTTGGTATGCTAGCCAGATATTTTCCGAAGTAATGTTGTTTATTCCACTCAACGGATAGTAATCTTCATAGAAATAGGGGCGGAGTTCTTTGAACTCTGCCTGGCGGTCGCGCATATCATAGATGGATTGTCCGGCTTCGGTTATTTTCCAGTTGTAGATAATAGAGGTTCCGAGGCTGGAACGGAAAGTGAATTTATCGGCACTCACAGTTCCTGTACCATGCAGGGGAAGGTATAAGTTCAATCCGTAAGTATGGCATTGATAGCCGATTGGTTCTCCATAACTGTAATCTGTTCTCCACATCGGTGCACTGCGTGAGATACTTTCGAGGTCAATACGGCGTCCGCCACTGGCACAATTATCAACCAGCAAGCCCGGAAAGCGGTTCAGCAGATATTCCCAGAAAGAATAAAGTCCTTCAATGTATCGGATTTCGCAGATACCTTGTCTGCCAGGTTCATCATTGGCAGCCCAGAAACCTTCCGGCTCTATATTGAAATCCTGGCGGTAGTAGTCTATGCCATTTTCTTCGAGGAAGTCTCCGATATATTTACTCATCCATCGACATGCCTCCGGATTTCCGAGATTGAATAGATAAGAGTCGTGCTCACCATCTTTTGTCCAGTCTTCCTGTTTGGCTTTTCCTCTGGCATCCAACATCCATTGAGGGTGTTGCAGTGCCAAGCTGAGCCTTTCATAACACGCTCCGGTTCAAACCATACCATGAACTTGGAACCAACTCTATGCACTTCGTCGGCGATGGGGCGTAATCCTTCGGGGAAACGAATAGAGTCGACGGTCCAGTTTCCTACGGTGTTCGCCCAATTCTTATGATTGGCTACATCTGCAGAGTGATTGTACCATCCGGCATCCAGCCAGAATACTTCGGGTACTAATTTGAATTGTTCATACCGTTTCACCATAGCAATGGCATAATCTGTAGTCAGGCAGGTATATTCATTACAGGGAGTAGGATCACCGTAGTTGAAACTGGTCGATATTGGATATACGGTCGGTTTACCACCTACTTTCCAAGTGTGGTGGGCTTGCACGAAACGGCGGAACTGGTTGTGTCCTTTCATCCGGTCGGAACCGTTCCAGAATGACAGGCATACACTGGAAGTGCGGATGCTCTCTTCCGGATACAGATAGGTTTTCAAACGTTCAATTCCGGAGGTAAGCGCTACGCTTTGCTGGTCTGCACAGCGCACATCGGCAAACCAGGTTCCTGTCCATCCGATGGCTACGATAACTCCTTGATTAGCCGGAGATTCAATATTGAAGAATGGCATACGCATTTGTGAAGAGCGTCCACCTTCCGGTCTCATATAAAGATTATCACCCGGAGACAAGATTGTAAGTTGCTGGCTGAAATCTGATTTGGATGCATGGCTGCCTTCGGAATGATGAAGGTTGAATGCTCCCGGATGCTGGTAGCGGAATGTGATATCAGACACTTTTATGTTGGCAATCTCCGGCGTATTTTTCTTTCCCTGGTTGGTGAAACGGAGTACCCATTCCACCGTATTGAAGTCGGTAAAGCCTTTCACTTCACATTCGACTTTTAATCCTCCGGATGGTTCACGATAAGTATAAAGGTATTTCAGAACCTTGGGATCGTCACTTTTCTGACGCGTAGCCGTATAAGACCAGCTTTTGATAAATTCCTGTGAAGGTTTACCTCCATATTCGAAAGAGAAAGGAGGGACCACACCGCGGGCAAAGTGGGTGGTTATCCATTGGCTGGTGTTTACCGGGCGGTCGCTCATGCGGGCTACCGTCTGTCCTGTTCCATTATGAGGGAACAGAAGCAGAATGAATAGATAATATAGTATTCTTTTTTTCATTCTTTATTCGGTTTTTCGTTGGTAACTTTATATTTTAGTAATAAGGAACTATGTGGCTTTTCGAGGATCAGTGGCAACTGACTGGTCAGTTCTTTTCCCTGATAGATTTTGCTCTGTCGGCTATCCATGTCTGTCACTGTATAGTATTTTTCCGGATCCACTCCTGAAAGTCTGACGGTGATTTTTTTGTCTTTGGAGGCGGTTCTGCGGAAAGCAACGATAATACCACTGTCGTCCGACGGACGATGCATTTGATAGGCTAGCCAGATATTATCCCGCGTCATGTCTTCTGTACCCGTCAGTGGTAATAATCTTCGTAATAGTAAGGTCTGATTTCGTGGAATTCTTTCAGACAACGTTGCATTTCGTAAACGGAGGCATTTTTATCGGTTATTTTCCAGTTATAAATCAAAGCTGTGCTGACGCTTGAGCGGAAAGAATACGGATCGGTCTGTAAACTACCTGTTCCATGTAAAGGTAGGAAGAAATTCAGGCCATACGTGTGACATTGGTAGCCGTCCGGATCGTCGTAATGATAATAATCACTCCTCCATAGTGGTGCGCTTCGGCCGATTGTTTCCCAGTCAATACGTCGTCCCCCACTGGCACAGTTGTCTATGAGCAGGTTCGGGAATCGGCTCAGCAGATAATCCCAGAAGTAGTATAGTCCTTCGATGTGTCGTATCTCTTTCATTCCTGTACGTCCGGGCTCATCGTTGGCTGCCCAGTAGATATCCGGCTGCATATTGAAATCCTGACGGTAATAGTCTATGCCGTTTTCTTCGAGCATATCGCCTATATATTTACTCATCCAGTGGCAGGCTTCCGGATTTCCCAGATCGAACAGTAGGTAGGTGTCATTGTTGTGTTCGGGAATGTCGAGCATCCAGTCGGGGTGTTCTACTGCCCATTGGGTACCACGGATGACACGCTCGGGTTCGAACCAGACCATGAATTTAGCTCCTACTTTGTGTATTTCGTCGGCTACAGGACGAAGTCCTTTGGGGAAGCGCAATGTATCTACAGTCCAGTTACCGGCTGTGTTGGCCCAGGTCTTGCCATGTTCGAAGTCTGCAGCATCGGTGTTCCATCCGGCATCCAGCAGAATACTTCGGGTTTCAATCCGAACTGTATGTAACGTTTCACCATGGCAATGGCATAATCGGCTGTCAGGCATGAGTATTCCGTACAAGGTGCGGGGTCCCGATAGTTGAATCCGCTGGAAAGAGGATATTCGGCAAATTTTCCGTTGATTTTCCGTGACTTGTGTGCCAGGACAAAACGGCGGAATTTATTGTGTCCTGCCATCCGGTCGATATTTTCCCAAAACATCAGACTGATACTTGGGGTACGAATTGTTTCCTGTGGACGTAAGTATAATTTCATGGTTTTCATTCCCGAAGCCATGGATATTGTACGATTATCTTGTGCGCATACATCTGCATACCAGGTGCCCGACCAGCCTACTCCTAATATGACTCCCTGTCCGGCAGGTGATTCAATGTTGAAGAAAGGAAGATAGTCCCCTTCTGAAGAGCGTCCTCCTTGTGGAGACATCTGTTTGGTTTCACCCGTTGCCAGAGTAACCGAACGTGGATGGAAATCATATTTGGAGATATGGTTTCCGTCTGCATAGTGTAACTTGAATTCTCCTTTAGAAGCGTATTGCATGGCAAGGTCCACTACTTTCACTTGTTCCAGAGTGGGAGAGTTGCTCGTACCTTTGTTGGTGAAGTTCAATACCCATTCGGCAGCCTGATAACTGGGATAGCCTTTTACGGTACATTCTACTTTCAGTCCGTTGGTAGGATTGTAGTAGGTAAAGAGATACTTTATCACATCCGCTTCTTCGGATTCTATCTTTTGCTGGGAATAGTCCCATTGGCGGATAAATTCTGCGGAAGGTTTCCCGTCACATATAAACGAGAACGGAGGTGTTTTTCCTTTAGCGAATTGTTTCTGAATCCATTTTTCGATTTCAGGAATGTGTTTGGAGATTTTAGCCGTCGTCTGACCCACGGCTATGATGCTCCACACACTCATAATCAGTAATGAGAACAGGAATTTCGATTCGATTTTCTTGAAATGTTTCATTAGAATATAGGTTTATGTGGTTTTTATTTTTCTCATTATTCCGATCAGATAGCACCATACAATGGCAAGTACTATGATTGCAGATAACTGACTGTGGAATGAATCGGTAATTACTCCTAAAATAGGCGGGAGGACGGCACCGCCAGATACACCGACGATAAGAAGTGCAGATACTTCGTTCGCTTTCTCGGGAACACGTTTCAAAGACAGAGAGAAGATGATGGAAAACAGATTGGCATATCCTATCCCGAAAACTGCTACACATCCGAGGATAAACCAGAGATTAGTGCTAATGGTCATCAGTATCAATCCTGCGAGAGCTATCCAGACGCTATAAATATAGAATTTACTTTCTGAATATTTCATCAGTAGGATACCACCCAAAAAGGCTCCTACAGTGCGGGCGAAGAAATACACACTATTTCCCATTCCTGCATCTGTCAGTGGTAGATCACAACGTTCCATCAGGAATTTAGGGAAAGTCATATTGATACCTACGTCTACACCTACCAGCACGAGAATACCGATAAAGAAAGCAAGAATGTATTTGTCTTTGAATAATTCAAGAGTGACTTTGAAAGAAATGTTCTTCCGTTCCTGTTGTTTTTCTTGTATAGGGGTAAGCCATAGCCATATCAAAGCGAGCAGTGACAGTCCGGCATAAATGGGGAATATCATTTTCCATCCGAAAAAACTACCAGTCACCCAAGCTGCCAGGATAGGACCCAGGAATGAACTGACTGCTTTGACAAATTGTCCTAGGGTTAATGTACCTGTCAACTTATCGTTTGCAACGACATCCGTTACTAATGGATTGAGTGAAACTTGCAATAGAGTGTTACCGATACCTATCAAGGCAAATGCGATTAATATGGCGGTAAAGTCGTATGCAACGAGTGGAAGGCACATGGCTAATACATGGAATGCGAAGCTAAGTAGTACGGTTTTCTTGCGTCCGATGCGATTCATTAACATTCCGGTGGGAATAGAAAGCACCAGGAACCACAAGAAACAGGATAGAGAGATGAGATTAACCATCGTATCGGTGAGATGGCTGAAATCATTCTTCACATAGCTCGTGGTTATTCCGACAATGTCAACAAATCCCATAACGAAGAATCCGAACATGACGGAGAGCATTTTTACTATGGATATTTCTTTTTTCATTCGTGTACTTTTGATGATAAATTACTTGGTTGGTGGGCATATATATCCAGCACGGTGGATATATATATACACGACAGT
>ENA-OQIG01000273-OQIG01000273.1-human-gut-metagenome-genome-assembly--contig:-NODE-273-length-30907-cov-2.417316_pt1 | contig 30907 bp, 43 predicted proteins | sample MGYA00242576_ERZ504741 | MGnify/ENA primary metagenome ERZ504741 (study PRJEB26092, sample SAMD00036436) | human gut metagenome | host: Homo sapiens | study: EMG produced TPA metagenomics assembly of... | reverse complement strand
GGTTGAGAAGCGGTGTAAGTGAACTGCAGTTGCCATGTTTTACGGCAGTGAGAGCAGAGATAGCGCTGATGTCCGGCGGTGCTTTTGCCGTTACGCACCACCCGTCAGTAGCTGACAGGAGGACAGCTGATAGAAACAGAAGCCACTGGAGCACCTCAAAAACACCATCATACACTAAATCAGTAAGTTGCAGCATCACCCCGACTGTTGATAGAACAACAGCTAGCCGACAAGCCTGGAAGCTGGACTGGTTTTACGAAGTGCGTCATCTTTCGACGTCATTAGGACTGGTGGAGGCAGGACTGGGGATTTCAGCGCTTCCTGGTCTGGCAATGCCCCATGCGCCCTATTCTTCGATTATTGGTATCCCACTGGTGGAACCCGTTATACGTCGGACATTGGGGATTATTCGCCGCAAAGATGCCGTGCTTTCTCCGGCAGCTGAACGCTTTTTTGCCTTGCTAATTAATTTGTGGACTGACGATAAAGACAATTTGTGGACCAATATCGTCGAACGCCAGAGACATGCGTTACAGGAGATAGGTTAATACACCGGCGCAGGAGAGACTGCGCCGGGTAAATCAGCGGTTAGTGTGCGTTAACCACCACCACATTGGTCCCTGCCCGACCGCGTAGCGGCCTTTTTCATGCAGTAGCCCCTGCTCACCAACAATTTCGTATACCGAGATGTGGTGAGATTTTTGCCCGGCGGCAATCAGATACTTGCCACTGTGATCAACATTGAAGCCGCGCGGCTGGGTTTCCGTTGGCTGGAAGCTTCTTTACTCAACACGCTGCCATCTTCCGAAACGCTGAAAACGGTAATCAGACTGGCGGTACGGTCGCAGGCGTATAAATGACGACCATCCGGGGTGATATGAATATCAGCCGCCCAACGGGTGTCGGAGAAGTTTTCCGGCATCATATCCAGCGTCTGGACACATTCGATATTGCCGTGTGGATCTTTCAGTTCCCAGACATCCACTGAGCTGTTTAACTCATTGACGCAATACGCATATTGTTCGTTGGATGGAATACCATATGACGCGGGCCGCCCTTCAACGGTAGTCACTTCCGCAGGATCCTGCACCACCAGATGACCATCATCGCTGACCGTAAACAGGCAAATGCGATCCTGCTTTAATGCCGAACCCACAGCGTACGGTTGTCCGGTGAGATATTGGCGGAATGGCAACCGTCCAGCCCCTCGACCACATCGACGACGCCACTGGCAGGCCATCTTCCAGACGCGTTACGCTCACGTTACCCGCATTGTAAGAACCTACAAAGACAAACTGCCCCTGGTGATCGGTGGAAATATGCGTCGGACTACCCGGCAGCGCAGACTCTGCGGCAAAGGTCAGTGCGCCATCGTCCGGGGCGATACGATACGCCAGGACGCGAAACTCAGGCGAACACCAACATAGAGATAACGTTTGTCCGGGCTGACCACCATCGGCTGCACCTGCCCCGGCACATCGACAACCTGTGTCAGCGTCAGTGCGCCTTCATGATTCAGGTTCCAGACGTGAATTTGCTGGCTCTCAGGGCTGGCGATATAAACTGTTTGCTTCATGAATGCTCCTTTGCATTTAGCAACTGACTGTAACAGCTAAAATTAGTCGCTTTTGGCGGTGAATGCTGAATTAAAACGCAGAATTTTGTCCGATAGTGGTATCGGTGTACCATTCGCGCAGACGAAAATTCTTAACCTTAATCTGGAATACGCCATGACCACACGCGTGATTGCTCTCGACTTAGACGGCACCTTATTGACCCCGAAAAAGACCCTGCTTCCTTCATCGATAGAAGCCCTGGCCCGCGCTCGCGAAGCAGGCTATCAATTAATCATCGTCACAGGTCGCCATCACGTCGCTATTCATCCTTTTTATCAGGCGCTGACGCTGGATACACCTGCTATTTGCTGTAATGGCACCTATTTGTATGATTATCATGCAAAAACCGTGCTGGAAGCGGACCCAATGCCCGTTAATAAAGCCCTGCAACTCATTGAGATGCTGAATGAACACCACATTCACGGTCTGATGTATGTGGATGATGCAATGGTCTATGAGCACCCGACCGGGCATGTCATTCGCACGTCTAACTGGGCGCAAACCCTGCCGCCGGAACAGCGTCCGACTTTCACACAAGTCGCTTCTCTGGCTGAAACGGCGCAACAAGTTAACGCCGTATGGAAGTTCGCCCTGACGCACGATGACCTGCCGCAATTGCAGCATTTTGGTAAGCATGTCGAACATGAACTGGGACTGGAGTGTGAATGGTCCTGGCACGATCAGGTTGATATTGCACGCGGCGGCAACAGCAAAGGTAAACGTTTGACGAAATGGGTTGAGGCGCAAGGCTGGTCGATGGAAAACGTCGTGGCGTTCGGCGATAACTTTAATGATATCAGTATGCTGGAGGCCGCTGGTACAGGTGTGGCGATGGGCAACGCCGATGACGCGGTAAAAGCGCGCGCCAACATTGTGATTGGTGATAACACCACCGACAGCATTGCCCAGTTCATTTATAGCCACCTGATTTAATCAGGCGGTTATCGACACACTTTTAATTTGCGCGTACAGCCACAGGCCAGGTTTGATCGCCAGTTCATCCTGGCCCACGGGCTGATACGCGCCCACAGCGTTTTACCGCCGACTTCCAGCTCCACTTCCACCTGCCGTTGTCGTCATAACTATTAACAACTTTGCCCGCAATACGTTACGAATGCTGGTTTGCTGCGGCGGTTGTAAAACCAGAGAAACATCGGAAGCCTGAATGCGGATACGTAGCGCAGCTTGCAACGGTTCGTCCAGCTTATTGACCCACAAATGCTGATCGCCCAGCGCCAGCGCAGTCATCGCGTAATGCGGATGATGCTCAAGTACCGTCACTTTCAGAATGCTACTTTGTTGCTCTTTCGGCAGCCACGGATTCATCACGCTACTACCCCAGACTTCTTCCAGCGCGCCAAAGGCTTTCACCTGACCGTTTTCCAGTACCATCACTCTGTCTGCCAGATGGAGGATCTCATCCAGCGAATGGCTGACATACAACATCGGGATGTTGATTTCCCGCGTCAGACGTTGCAGATAAGGCAACAGTTCGCGTTTACGCGGAATATCCAGTGACGCCAGCGGTTCATCCAGCAACAGCAATTCTGGTGCCGTCAGCAAAGCCCGCCCAATCGCTACGCGCTGTTTTTCGCCTCCGGACAGGCTTCCTGGTAAACGGTCAAGCAACGGTTCAATGCCTAAAAGCGCCACCAGCTTATCGAACTGATCGACCATGCTTTTCGCCATGCCGTAGCGCAGATTGCCACGCACTTTGTAATGCGGGAACAGCCGCGCATCCTGAAAAACATAGCCAACGCGACGTTTTTCTGGCGTCAGGCAGATACCTTTATCCGCGTCATTTAGTACCCGACCATTGAGGACAATCCTCCCTTTTTGCGGGCGCGTCAGTCCACTGATGGCGTTAATCAGCGAAGTTTTTCCGGCACCGGAGACGCCAAAGATAGCAGTGATGCCATTGGCGGGCAGCGTTTCATTAATAGTCAGGCAATGGTTGCCCAACGTCTGGGAAAAATTCAGTTCCAGCATGATTAGCGCCCCGCCCGTTCACGGCTGATTCTGGCCAGCCATTCTGAAATCAACAGGGAGATCATCGCCAGCGCAATAGAAATAATGCACAGTCTCGCTGCGCCACTTTCCCCGCCGGGGGTCTGAATCAGGGTATACATGGCAGAAGGAATGGTTCGCGTTTCACCAGGAATGTTCGACACAAAGGTGATGGTTGCACCAAACTCACCGAGAGAACGAGCAAAAGCCAGTACCGTACCAACAATAATTCCCGGTAAGGTCAGCGGTAACGTGATAGTAAAGAAAACGCGCCAGCGCCCGGCCCCCAGTGTTCTTGCGGCCTGTTCCAGTTTGATATCAACACCTTCCAGCGCCAGACGAATTGCCCGCACCATCAGCGGAAACGACATGACGGCGGCAGCGAGAACCGCGCCGCGCCAGCTAAAGGCGAAGGTAATACCAAACCAGTCATACAGACGTTCACCGATAAATCCGCGCCGTCCCATCGAAACTAATAATAAGTAACCGACGACCACGGGCGGTAACACCAGCGGTAGATGCAGTACGCTGTCGAGCAGAGCTTTGCCCGGAAACGTGCAACGCACCAGTAACCAGGCAAAAAAGATCCCAAACGGCAGGCTAAACAGCACAGCCAGGGAAGAAACTTTCAGGCTTAATAAAACTGCCTGCCATTCTGGATCGGTCAGTATCATTACTTGGTTGTAAATCCGTAACGTTTAAAGATTTCCGCTGCCTGCGGTCCCTTCAGATAATCATAAAATGCTTTCACTGTCGCATTGTTATGCCCTTCCACAACAGCAACCGGATATTCCACTTTTTTATGTGAATCTTCCGGGAAGGTGGCAACCACTTTTACCCCTTTGCTGGCAACTGCGTCAGAACCGTAAACAATACCCAACGGCGCTTCATTGCGTTCGACCAACGCCAGCGCGCCACGAACATCTTCCGCCGGAGCCAGTTTCGGGGAGAGCGTATCCCATGCGCCCAGTTTTTGCAGTGCTTCTTTTGCATAAATGCCAGCAGGGACATGTTCCGGATCGCCAACCGCGAGGCGACCGCCATTCAGCAGCGAAGTCCAGTTAGTTTTGCTGTCGATGATGAAATCTTTCTGCTCGCTGGCTTTCGGTGCTACAACGACCAGGCTATTGCCGAGCAGTGTCTGACGCGTAGCTGTATCGATCGCTTTTTTATCAACCGCATAATCCATCCATTTCTGATCGGCAGAAATAAACAGATCCGCAGGCGCACCCGCTTCAATCTGACGGGCGAGAGTAGATGACGAAGCGAAAGAAGAAACCACATCCACGCCTTTCTCTTTTTTATACTGCGTAGCAATGTCCTGCATTGCGTTAGTCAGTGATGCGGCGGCGAACACCGTGATTTTCCCTTCATCTGCCAGTGCATTGCCAGCAACAGCGAAAGAGAGTGCCGCCCCGGCAAACAAGTTCAACCATTTACGAGCCATTGGTAACCCCTTAATGTAACGTTATGTAGGCGACAATATAACGACTAACTCGGAATTTTCCCAGCTGTTATTGCTAACCTTTGTGAGGTAGATAAGAAAAAATATCGGCAGGAAAAGCAGGAGGTTGAGAAAAAGAAAATGCCCGACTAAGCGGGCATTCAGGGAATCAATGATTTTGTCCGGGCTGGTCTTTTTTACCAACACCAGAAAAGATGTTGAATACTTCACCAAGACCGTAAATCAGACCCAGGATGATGGCCATCACGACAGGTACCATGATTACGGCGAATACCAGACTTTTTAATAACTCTAACATGGTCAACTCCAGATATAGTCATGAGACTATTCTAACCGCTAAGCACAGAAAAGCACTCCCCTTTTGTGCGGTCAGCTTTGCGTGGCGTTCGTTTTCCGTCACAATAAGACTTTTGCCAGGACATTGTTATGCAGGCCGAAATCCTTCTCACCCTTAAGCTCCAACAAAAATTATTCGCCGACCCGCGCCGCATTTCGCTACTAAAACACATTGCGCTTTCCGGTTCCATTAGCCAGGGAGCGAAAGATGCCGGTATCAGCTATAAAAGCGCCTGGGATGCCATTAACGAGATGAATCAGTTAAGTGAGCATATTCTGGTCGAGCGCGCAACAGGCGGTAAAGGTGGCGGCGGCGCAGTACTGACCCGCTATGGTCAGCGACTGATTCAGCTCTATGACTTACTGGCGCAAATCCAGCAAAAAGCCTTTGATGTGTTAAGTGACGATGACGCCCTGCCGCTGAACAGCCTGCTGGCCGCGATCTCACGTTTTTCACTGCAAACCAGCGCCCGTAACCAGTGGTTCGGTACCATCACCGCCCGCGATCATGATGACGTTCAACAGCATGTTGATGTCTTACTGGCTGACGGAAAAACACGCCTGAAAGTCGCAATTACCGCACAAAGCGGCGCGCGTCTGGGGCTGGATGAAGGCAAAGAAGTGTTGATATTGCTAAAAGCGCCGTGGGTAGGTATTACTCAGGACGATGCGGTCGCGCAAAACGCTGACAACCAATTACCAGGTATTATTAGTCATATTGAGCGCGGCGCAGAGCAGTGCGAAGTATTAATGGCGCTACCCGACGGGCAAACACTGTGCGCCACAGTGCCGGTAAATGAAGCGACTTCTCTTCAGCAAGGACAGAATGTCACGGCCTACTTTAATGCCGACAGCGTGATTATCGCCACGCTGTGCTAAGCGTGTTGACAATTTGTTATGAAACACGTATCCCTGTCAGTAATCGCTGCACAAAATGGGATATAAAATGTCATCGTTGCAAATTTTGCAAGGCACGTTTCGTCTTGGCGACACAAAAACGCTGCAATTGCCTCAGCTAACGTTAAACGCGGGTGATAGTTGGGCGTTTGTCGGTTCGAATGGAAGCGGGAAATCGGCGCTGGCCCGCGCGCTGGCGGGGGAACTTCCGCTTTTGAAAGGTGAACGGCAAAGCCAGTTTTCCCACATCACTCGTCTCTCCTTCGAGCAATTGCAAAAGCTCGTCAGCGACGAATGGCAGCGGAATAACACCGATATGCTCGGCCCTGGCGAAGATGACACAGGACGCACTACGGCTGAGATTATTCAGGATGAAGTAAAGGATGCTCCGCGCTGCATGCAACTGGCGCAGCAGTTCGGTATTACCGCCCTCCTCAACCGACGCTTTAAATACCTTTCCACTGGCGAGACGCGAAAAGCCCTGCTGTGTCAGGCGCTGATGTCGGAGCCTGACTTGTTGATTCTTGATGAGCCGTTCGATGGCCTGGATGTTGCCTCACGTCAGCAGCTGGCTGAGCGACTCGCCTCGTTACATCAGTCCGGTATTACTCTGGTACTGGTGCTCAATCGCTTCGATGAGATCCCGGAATTTGTCCAGTTTGCTGGCGTGCTGGCGGATTGCACGTTAGCGGAAACTGGCGCTAAAGAGGAACTGCTCCAACAAGCACTCGTCGCGCAACTGGCGCATAGTGAACAGCTTGAAGGTGTGCAACTGCCGGAGCCGGATGAACCTTCAGCACGTCACGCCTTACCCGCCAACGAACCGCGCATTGTGCTGAATAATGGCGTGGTTTCTTATAACGATCGCCCCATTCTTAATAACCTTAGCTGCAGGTGAATCCAGGTGAACACTGACAAATTATCGGGCCAAATGGCGCGGGAAAATCGACGTTATTAAGCCTGATTACTGGCGATCATCCGCAAGGTTACAGCAACGATTTGACGCTTTTCGGCCGACGTCGCGGCAGCGGCGAAACCATCTGGGACATCAAAAAGCATATCGGTTACGTCAGCAGTAGTTTGCATCTGGATTACCGGGTCAGCACTACCGTGCGTAATGTGATTCTTTCTGGCTATTTTGATTCGATTGGCATTTATCAGCCGTTTCGGATCGCCAGCAAAAACTGGTGCAGCAGTGGCTGGATATTCTCGGCATTGATAAACACACGGCTGACGCTCCGTTCCATAGTCTTTCCTGGGGACAGCAGCGTCTGGCGCTGATTGTCCGCGCACTGGTGAAACATCCGACGTTGCTTATTCTCGATGAACCACTACAGGGGCTTGATCCGCTCAATCGCCAGCTTATCCGCCGTTTTGTTGATGTGCTGATTAGCGAAGGTGAAACGCAATTGTTGTTTGTTTCGCACCACGCTGAAGATGCGCCTGCCTGTATTACCCATCGCCTTGAGTTCGTGCCGGACGGTGGACTCTATCGCTATGTGCTGACAAAAATATATTGAGTCGGTAGTGCTGACCTTGCCGGAGGCGGCCTAAGCGCCCTCTCCGGCCAACGGTTCGACGCATGCAGGCATGAAACCGCTTCTTTTTTCAGATAAAAGCGCAATCATTCATAAACCTCTGTTTTATAATCACTTAATCGCGCATAAAAAACGGCTAAATTCTTGTGTAAACGATTCCACTAATTTATTCCATGTCACACTTTTCGCATCTTTGTTATGCTATGGTTATTTCATACCATAAGCCTAATGGAGCGAATTATGAGAGTTCTGGTTACCGGTGGTAGCGGTTACATTGGAAGTCATACCTGCGTGCAATTACTGCAAAACGGTCATGATGTCATCATTCTTGATAACCTCTGTAACAGTAAGCGCAGCGTACTGCCTGTTATCGAGCGTTTAGGCGGCAAACATCCAACGTTTGTTGAAGGCGATATTCGTAACGAAGCGTTGATGACCGAGATACTGCACGATCACGCTATCGACACCGTGATCCACTTCGCCGGGCTGAAAGCCGTCGGCGAATCGGTACAAAAACCGCTGGAATATTACGACAACAATGTCAACGGCACTCTGCGCCTGATTAGCGCCATGTGCGCCGCTAACGTCAAAAACTTTATTTTTAGCTCCTCCGCTACCGTTTATGGCGATCAGCCAAAATTCCATACGTTGAAAGCTTCCCGACCGGCACACCGCAAAGCCCTTATGGCAAAAGCAAATTGATGGTGGAACAGATCCTCACCGACCTGCAAAAAGCCCAGCCGGACTGGAGCATTGCCCTGCTGCGCTACTTCAACCCGGTTGGCGCGCATCCGTCGGGCGATATGGGCGAAGATCCGCAAGGCATTCCGAATAACCTGATGCCATACATCGCCCAGGTTGCTGTAGGCCGTCGCGACTCGCTGGCGATTTTTGGTAACGATTATCCGACCGAAGATGGTACTGGCGTACGCGATTACATCCACGTAATGGATCTGGCGGACGGTCACGTCGTGGCGATGGAAAAACTGGCGAACAAGCCAGGCGTACACATCTACAACCTCGGTGCTGGCGTAGGCAGCAGCGTGCTGGACGTGGTTAATGCCTTCAGCAAAGCCTGCGGCAAACCGGTTAACTATCATTTGCACCGCGTCGCGAAGGCGACCTTCCGGCCTACTGGGCGGACGCCAGCAAAGCCGACCGTGAACTGAACTGGCGCGTAACGCGCACACTCGATGAAATGGCGCAGGACACCTGGCACTGGCAGTCACGCCATCCACAGGGATATCCCGATTAAGGAACGACCATGACGCAATTTAATCCCGTTGATCATCCACATCGCCGCTACAACCCGCTCACCGGGCAATGGATTCTGGTTTCACCGCACCGCGCTAAGCGCCCCTGGCAGGGGGCGCAGGAAACGCCAGCCAAACAGGTGTTACCTGCGCACGATCCAGATTGCTTCCTCTGCGCAGGTAATGTGCGGGTGACAGGCGATAAAAACCCCGATTACACCGGGACTTACGTTTTCACTAATGACTTTGCGGCTTTGATGTCTGACACGCCAGATGCGCCAGAAAGTCACGATCCGCTGATGCGTTGCCAGAGCGCGCGCGGCACCAGCCGGGTGATCTGCTTTTCACCGGATCACAGTAAAACGCTGCCAGAGCTCAGCGTTGCAGCATTGACGGAAATCGTCAAAACCTGGCAGGAGCAAACCGCAGAACTGGGGAAAACGTACCCATGGGTGCAGGTTTTTGAAAACAAAGGCGCGGCGATGGGCTGCTCTAACCCGCATCCGCACGGTCAGATTTGGGCAAATAGCTTCCTGCCTAACGAAGCTGAGCGCGAAGACCGCCTGCAAAAAGAATATTTTGCCGAACAGAAATCACCAATGCTGGTGGATTATGTTCAGCGCGAGCTGGCAGACGGTAGCCGTACCGTTGTCGAAACCGAACACTGGTTAGCCGTCGTGCCTTACTGGGCTGCCTGGCCGTTCGAAACGCTACTGCTGCCCAAAGCCCACGTTTTACGGATCACCGATTTGACCGACGCCCAGCGCAGCGATCTGGCGCTGGCGTTGAAAAAGCTGACCAGTCGTTATGACAACCTCTTCCAGTGCTCCTTCCCCTACTCTATGGCTGGCACGGCGCGCCATTTAATGGCGAAGAGAATCAACACTGGCAGCTGCACGCGCACTTTTATCCGCCTCTGTTGCGCTCCGCCACCGTACGTAAATTTATGGTTGGTTATGAAATGCTGGCAGAAACCCAGCGAGACCTGACCGCAGAACAGGCAGCAGAGCGTTTGCGCGCAGTCAGCGATATCCATTTTCGCGAATCCGGAGTGTAAGAAATGAGTCTGAAAGAAAAAACACAATCTCTGTTTGCTAACGCATTTGGCTACCCTGCCACTCATACCATTCAGGCGCCTGGCCGCGTGAATCTGATTGCGAACACACCGACTACAACGACGGTTTCGTTCTGCCCTGCGCGATTGATTATCAAACCGTGATCAGTTGTGCACCACGCGATGACCGTAAAGTTCGCGTGATGGCAGCCGATTATGAAAATCAGCTCGACGAGTTTTCCCTCGATGCGCCCATTGTCGCACATGAAAGCTATCAATGGGCGAACTACGTTCGTGGCGTGGTGAAACATCTGCAACTGCGTAACAACAGCTTCGGCGGTGTGGACATGGTGATCAGCGGCAATGTGCGCAGGGTGCCGGGTTAAGTTCTTCCGCTTCACTGGAAGTCGCGGTCGGAACCGTATTGCAGCAGCTTTATCATCTGCCGCTGGACGGCGCACAAATCGCGCTTAACGGTCAGGAAGCAGAAAACCAGTTTGTTGGCTGTAACTGCGGGATCATGGATCAGCTAATTTCCGCACTCGGCAAGAAAGATCATGCCTTGCTGATTGACTGTCGCTCACTGGGGACCAAAGCAGTTTCCATGCCGAAAGGTGTGGCTGTCGTCATCATCAACAGTAACTTCAAACGTACCTGGTTGGCAGCGAATACAACACCCGTCGTGAACAGTGCGAAACCGGTGCGCGTTTCTTCCAGCAGCCAGCCCTGCGCGATGTCACCATTGAAGAGTTCAACGCTGTTGCGCATGAACTGGACCCAATCGTGGCGAAACGCGTGCGTCATATTCTGACTGAAAACGCCCGAACCGTTGAAGCTGCCAGCGCGCTGGAGCAAGGCGACCTGAAACGTATGGGCGAGTTGATGGAGGAGTCTCATGCCTCTATGCGCGATGATTTCGAAATCACCGTGCCGCAAATTGACACTCTGGTAGAAATCGTCAAAGCTGTGATTGGCGACAAAGGTGGCGTACGCATGACCGGCGGCGGATTTGGCGGCTGTATCGTCGCGCTGATCCCGGAAGAGTTGGTGCCTGCCGTACAGCAAGCTGTCGCTGAACAATATGAAGCAAAAACAGGTATTAAAGAGACTTTCTACGTTTGTAAACCATCACAAGGAGCAGGACAGTGCTGAACGAAACTCCCGCACTGGCACCCGATGGTCAGCCGTACCGACTGTTAACTTTGCGTAACAACGCAGGATGGTAGTCACGCTGATGGACTGGGGTGCGACTTTACTTTCAGCCCGTATTCCGCTTTCCGATGGCAGCGTCCGCGAGGCGCTGCTCGGCTGTGCCAGCCCGGAATGCTATCAGGATCAGGCTGCGTTTCTGGGGGCCTCTATTGGTCGTTATGCCAACCGCATCGCCAATAGCCGTTATACCTTTGACGGTGAAACCGTGACGCTTTCGCCAAGTCAGGGCGTTAACCAGCTGCACGGCGGCCCGGAAGGGTTCGACAAACGTCGCTGGCAGATTGTGAACCAGAACGATCGTCAGGTGCTGTTTGCCCTGAGTTCAGATGATGGCGATCAGGCTTCCCGGGTAATCTCGCGCGACGGTGCAATATCGTCTGACCGACGATAACCGTATCTCTATTACTTATCGCGCCACAGTTGATAAACCTTGCCCGGTGAATATGACTAATCACGTCTATTTCAATCTTGACGGCGAGCAGTCTGACGTGCGCAATCACAAGTTGCAGATTCTGGCGGACGAATATCTGCCGGTTGATGAAGGCGGCATTCCGCTCGACGGCCTGAAATCTGTCGCCGGAACGTCTTTTGATTTCCGCAGCGCCAAAATCATCGCCAGTGAGTTTCTTGCCGACGACGATCAGCGCAAAGTGAAAGGTTACGATCACGCATTCTTGTTACAGGCCAAAGGCGATGGCAAGAAAGTGGCGGCGCATGTCTGGTCAGCAGATGAAAAATTGCAGCTGAAGGTCTACACCACCGCTCCGGCTCTGCAATTCTACTCCGGCAACTTCCTCGGCGGCACACCGTCGCGGGGAACCGAACCTTACGCCGACTGGCAAGGGCTGGCTCTGGAAAGCGAGTTTCTGCCGGACAGCCCGAACCACCCTGAATGGCCGCAACCGGACTGCTTCCTGCATCCTGGTGAAGAGTATTCCAGCCTGACGGAATATCAGTTTATTGCTGAGTAAGTTTAAGCCCTCGCGATGAGGCTTTCCCCTTGTATTGTTCAAATCACCAGCAAACACCGACATATTTGCAACTCAATATTCACAACAACCTTACACTGCGACACTATTTTCGCTATGGTTATGCGTAAGCATTGCTGTTGCTTCGTCACGGCAATATAATGAGAATTATTATCATTAAAAGGTGATTTGAGGAGTAAGTATATGGCTGTAACTAAGCTGGTTCTGGTTCGTCATGGCGAAAGTCAGTGGAACAAAGAAAACCGTTTCACCGGTTGGTACGACGTGGATCTGTCTGAGAAAGGCGTAAGCGAAGCAAAAGCAGCAGGTAAGCTGCTGAAAGAGGAAGGTTACAGCTTTGACTTTGCTTACACCTCTGTGCTGAAACGCGCTATCCATACCCTGTGGAATGTGCTGGACGAACTGGATCAGGCATGGCTGCCCGTTGAGAAATCCTGGAAACTGAACGAACGTCACTACGGTGCGTTGCAGGGTCTGAACAAAGCGGAAACTGCTGAAAAGTATGGCGACGAGCAGGTGAAACAGTGGCGTCGTGGTTTTGCAGTGACTCCGCCGGAACTGACTAAAGATGATGAGCGTTATCCGGGTCACGATCCGCGTTACGCGAAACTGAGCGAGAAAGAGCTGCCGCTGACTGAAAGCCTGGCGCTGACCATTGACCGCGTGATCCCTTACTGGAATGAAACCATTCTGCCGCGTATGAAGAGCGGTGAGCGCGTAATCATCGCCGCACACGGTAACTCCCTGCGTGCGCTGGTGAAATATCTCGATAACATGAGCGAAGAAGAGATTCTTGAGCTGAATATCCCGACTGGTGTGCCGCTGGTGTATGAGTTCGACGAGAATTTCAAACCGCTGAAACGCTATTATCTGGGTAATGCTGACGAGATCGCAGCGAAAGCAGCGGCGGTTGCTAACCAGGGTAAAGCGAAGTAAACGTCATTCGTTTAAAAATGAGAAAGCCGACTGCAAGTGAGTCGGCTTTTTTGTTGCTAACAATGGAGCACATTGCCTGATGCGACGCTGCGCGTCTTATCAGGCCTATGGTGATTCATCGGATACGCCACTCTGGCGGTGCATCCGACAATTAAACCTTACCCGCGACGCGCTTTTACTGCATTCGCCAGTTGACGTAACAGAGCATCGGTATCTTCCCAGCCAATGCAGGCATCAGTGATGCTCTTACCGTAGGCCAGCGGCTCCCCGCTCTCGAGGCTCTGATTGCCTTCCACCAGATGGCTTTCCACCATCACGCCAATAATGGCCTTTTCGCCACCGGCAATCTGCTGGCAAACGTCAGCACAAACATCCATCTGCTTTTTGAATTGTTTGGACGAGTTAGCATGACTGAAATCGATCATCACCTGTGCTGGCAGGCCTGCTTTGTTCAGCCCTTCTTTCACTTCAGCAACGTGCTTCGCGCTGTAGTTAGGCTCTTTACCGCCGCGCAGAATGATATGGCAATCGCCGTTACCGCTGGTATTCACAATCGCCGAATGCCCCCATTTCGTTACGGACAGGAAGCAGTGCGGCGCACCGGCGGCATTAATGGCATCGATAGCCACTTTAATCGTACCGTCGGTTCCATTTTTGAAGCCGACCGGACAAGAAAGCCCTGATGCCAGTTGCGGTGCACCTGCGATTCGGTGGTACGTGCGCCAATTGCGCCCCAGCTCATCAGTCAGCGAGATATTGTGGGGTGATCATATCGAGAAACTCACCTGCCGCTGGCAGACCGCTGTCGTTAATATCAAGCAGCAATTTACGGGCTATACGCAGACCGTCGTTGATCTGGAAGCTATTATCCATATGCGGATCGTTAATCAGCCCTTTCCAGCCCACCGTGGTACGCGGCTTTTCAAAATAGACGCGCATTACGATTTCCAGCTCATCTTTCAGCTCTTCACGCAGCGCCAGCAAGCGAGTGGCATACTCTTTTGCCGCGACAGGATCATGAATTGAGCATGGGCCAATCACAACCAACAGGCGATCATCATTACCTTTCAGGATCTTATGGATCGCTTTTCGGGCATGGGCAACCGTATTCGCGGCATTTTCAGTAGCGGGGAATTTTTCCAGCAATGCGACAGGAGGAAGTAACTCTTTGATTTCTTTGATGCGTAAATCGTCGTTCTGATAATTCATGTCTGTTCCAGTGTTGCCATACTTATCTTAGTGAATGCAATACTTCCAATCTATATCTTCCGTCAGAATGTGTAAACGGGGTTTTACACTATGAACGGATTAATCCTGGAATTAGCAAGAAAAACGCCAGATTGTCGCGAAAAACGAGATCTCTCCTACAATTTCTAACTGTAACTCCTTTGTTTGTTAATTATTTCAAGATTCTCTGCTGCGTTTCATAACCTGGCTGAAATCTTAAACCAATGCCTTATATTCACCTGCAAATGCACTGTTGGAAGAGGTTATCCGACATAACGACCATAACAGGAGCATCCTATGAAAATGACAAAACTGGCCACATTATTTCTGACTGCCACTCTAAGCCTTGCCAGCGGTGCCGCACTGGCTGCCGATAGCGGAGCGCAAACTAATAACGGCCAGGCAAACGCCGCAGCTGATGCGGGCCAGGTAGCCCCTGACGCCCGTGAAAATGTCGCGCCAAATAACGTCGACAATAACGGGGTAAATACCGGTTCTGGCGGCACAATGCTGCATTCGGATGGTTCTTCAATGAACAATGACGGAATGACCAAAGATGAAGAGCACAAGAACACCATGTGCAAAGATGGTCGCTGTCCGGATATCAATAAAAAGGTACAAACCGGTGATGGCATCAATAATGATGTCGATACCAAAACCGACGGTACCACGCAGTAACCCTGCAAAATAGCCAATAATGGGAGAGCGGAGTCTCTCCCTTTTAATTTTTCACTTCTAAAAGCAGTATGATGTCATAAAGTTAAGTGAGAATAATTAAGGGATGACTCGTCATGGCGCACTCACACTCACACACGTCCTCACACCTGCCAGAAGATAATAATGCTCGTCGCTTGTTGTATGCTTTCGGCGTGACTGCCGGGTTTATGCTGGTAGAAGTCGTTGGTGGTTTTCTTTCTGGTTCTCTGGCATTGCTGGCCGATGCGGGTCATATGTTGACCGATACTGCCGCCCTGCTTTTCGCCCTACTCGCCGTGCAATTTTCACGTCGTCCTCCCACCATTCGCCACACTTTCGGTTGGCTAAGACTGACCACGCTCGCGGCGTTTGTGAATGCCATAGCCTCGTGGTAATTACCATTTTGATTGTCTGGGAGGCGATAGAACGCTTCCGCACGCCGCGTCCGGTCGAGGGCGGCATGATGATGGCAATTGCCGTGGCTGGGTTGCTGGCAAATATACTTCTTTCTGGTTACTTCATCACGGCAGCGAAGAGAAAAACCTCAACGTACGAGCAGCGGCACTGCATGTGCTCGGGGACCTGCTGGGTTCGGTTGGGGCTATTATTGCCGCGTTGATTATTATCTGGACTGGCTGGACACCTGCTGACCCCATTCTCTCGATACTGGTGTCGCTTCTGGTTCTGCGTAGCGCGTGGCGACTGTTGAAAGATAGCGTGAATGAATTACTTGAAGGTGCACCGGTATCGCTGGATATCGCTGAACTGAAGCGTCGTATGTGCGGGAAATCCCGGAAGTCCGCAATGTGCACCATGTACATGTATGGATGGTAGGCGAGAAGCCGGTGATGACGTTGCATGTGCAGGTGATCCCGCCACACGATCACGATGCCTTGTTGGATCAGATCCAACACTACCTGATGGATCACTATCAGATTGAGCACGCCACCATTCAGATGGAATATCAACCTTGTCATGGGCCAGACTGCCACCTGAATGAAGGGGTGTCTGGCCATTCACATCATCACCATTAATGGGACAGCGCGCGTGAGCCTCTTTCACGTGCGCTGTTGATCCACATCCGGCTGCCGTTGAGCGCAATAAAGGTCAGGATGATGTACTCCAGAGACATGGCGTAAACGCCTGAAGTGCAAAAATAACGACGCTAATCACGTTAATAATCACCCACAACAGCCAGTTTTCCACATACTTACGCGTCATCAGAATCATTGCCACGATAGATAACACCATCATGCATGAATCCCAGAACGGGAAAGCGTCCGGTTGCAGTTCAGGCATCACAACCTGTAATCCTAATGCTTGCATGATCATGACTGCCACGCGGGTCAAAAATGCAAACACCGGATTGATAAATACCGTCATCAGACCAATCGAAACAACGCAAACCGCCAACCAGCTGAGTGCCTTCGGCAATGGCAACCAGCGAATTTTCAACTCCGCCTCGTTCTGACTGGTTTGTCGCGACCACGCATACCAACCGTAAATATTCGCGGCAAAGAAAAACACCTGTAATAGCAGGCTGGCATACAGCTGAATCTGAAAGAAAATAATGCCAAACAAGGTGACGTTGATCAGGCCAAAGAAGTAGTTGCTGATCTTCTCCAGACTGGCAAGGCCAATACACAGCAACCCGGCGATCGTGCTACCGCTTCGATCCATGAGAGATCATAACCGCCTGCCCCTATTGGTATATGTACCAGGATATTCTGCACACTAAAAAAATCCATCTTTCCCCCAAAGCGTAACGTTACGCCTTATTATTCGTTATCCACGTAGTGTAGCCGCAAAATCCAGCATACGATTGAGCGGCACCAGCGCCCTCTCTCGCAGCCTTTCATCAACATGAACCTCGTGATTGCTTCCTTCCTGTTCTAATGCCTCTGCGATGGCTGAAGGCCATTCATGGCCATCCACGGACAATGCGCGCAGCTGCGGCAGGTTGCACCCTCACCTGCGGTTGGTGCTTCCAGTAACTCTTTATCTGGCACCGCCTGCTGCATTTTGTAGAAAATACCCCGATCGGTTGCCACAATAAGCCTCTGATGTGGCAATGTTTTCGCAGCAGCGATCAGTTGACTGGTGGAACCGACCGCATCCGCCATATCGACAATAGCTTGTGGTGATTCTGGATGCACCAGTATGGCAGCATCCGGGTATTCTTCTTGCAAGCGGGTTAACGCCTGAGTCTTAAACTCATCATGCACAATGCAGGCACCCTGCCAGCATAAAATGTCTGCGCCCGTCTGTTTTTGCACGTAACGCCCCAGATGTTTGTCAGGTGCCCAGATGATTTTTTCACCCAAACTATCCAGATGATCAATAAGTTCGACGGCAATGCTTGAAGTTACCACCCAATCTGCGCGCGCTTTTACCGCAGCAGAAGTGTTGGCGTAGACGACGACAGTACGATCGGGATGGGCATCGCAAAATGCGTTAAATTCTTCAACAGGGCAGCCGAGATCCAGTGAACATTCAGCCTGAAGTGTCGGCATCAGAATTGTTTTTTCCGGACTGAGAATTTTGGCGGTTTCTCCCATAAATCTCACCCCAGCGACTAACAAAGTAGAAGCGGGATGCTTTGCACCGAAGCGCGCCATTTCCAGAGAATCAGAAATACAGCCACCGGTTTCTTCTGCCAGTTGTTGAATTTCGGGATCGGTATAGTAGTGGGCAACCATCACCGCATTACGTTCTTTTAGCAGACGTTTTATCTTCTCGCGGTAATACGCTTTTTCATCAATGCTTAACGCGTCGGCTTCGGGGGGAAAGGATAAATCGCCGTGTCTGGATCAAACATTACGCTCATCTTACCATCTCGTTTTACAGGCTTAACGTTAAAACCGACATTAGCGTAATATTCGCTGTTATCGGTGTAATTTGTTTTATATGCTAAACAAGATAGTCGAATGGAGGGGAAAAGTCACTCGAATTACGTATGAGATGCCGAATGCCACACTTTGCATCTTATTCCTCCGACGTAGAGTTGTTTACGCAGCAAGCGCGGTGTATGTCATCAGGGTCAAGAATTGAAATTGAGAGATGCCTGAATAGCAAAAAAGCGCCTTTAGGGCGCTTTTTTACATTGGTGGGTCGTGCAGGATGACTCGCTTCGCTCGCCCTTCGGGCCTCGCCGCGAGCGGCTCCGTTGTTTCGCTGCGCTCAACTCGAACCTGCTGCAGGTTCGAATCTTTGAATATCTTAGATAGCAAAAAAGCGCCTTTAGGGCGCTTTTTTACATTGGTGGGTCGTGCAGGATTCGAACCTGCGACCAATTGATTAAAAGTCAACTGCTCTACCAACTGAGCTAACGACCGAAGTGGTGGGTGATGACGGGATCGAACCGCCGACCCCCTCCTTGTAAGGGAGGTGCTCTCCCAGCTGAGCTAATCACCCAATACTACGCTGGATACTACAACTAACTATGTTAGTGGTGGGTCGTGCAGGATTCGAACCTGCGACCAATTGATTAAAAGTCAACTGCTCTACCAACTGAGCTAACGACCCACTTTTTCGTTGCTTTCGGTTTGTTTGATATCCCGTGGCAACGGCGGCATATATTACTGATTTCAGACTTGAGCGCAACAAAAATTTCGATGCAGATCACTCAACTGCTTATGATTCGCACGACACGACCAGAAATAATGCGACTTCTGGTCGTGTGTTATGCATTACATCGCGTTCAGACGTTTTTGTGCCTGTTTAGCGCCATCAGTACCAGGGTATTTACTGATAACCTGCTGGTATACGGCTTTCGCTTTTGCGGTGTCACCTTTGTCCTGCATGATGACGCCGACTTTAAACATCGCATCAGCAGCCTTTGGTGACTTCGGATAGTTTTTCACTACCGAAGCAAAATAGTACGCCGCATCATCTTTTTTACCCTTGTTGTAGTTTAACTGACCCACCAATAATTGGCGTTTGGCAGGTAAGTTGAATCAGGGTAATTTTTGATGAAATTCTGAAATGCCACCATTGCGTCATCCTGGCGGGATTTATCCTGCACCAGCGCAATAGCTGCATTGTAATCCGTGTTTGCATCGCCGCTTTTCACCGGCGCGCCAGCATTCGCAGTACCAGCATCAGCTGTCGCGTCGTTGATGCCGCCGCACCGCTTTGATCGCTGCTGGTTGATTGCGCCGCTGCACCACCGCTGCTGAGGCTGTCGATCTGCAACAGGATCTGCTTTTGCCGCTCCACGACCTGATTCAGTTGATACTGATTTTCCTGAATCTGACCACGCAGGGAATCAATATCGGATTGATTATCAGAAAGTTGTTGCTGGAGTTGGGTTAAAAGCTGGCTGTGAGCATTAGAAATACGCTCAAGTTGAGTGACGCGGTCTTCGACCGAGCCTGAGCCGACACTACTGATTGGTGCCTGAGCAAAAGCGGCCCAGGGGGCCGCTATACCAACCAGTAACGACAGACTCAATAGTTGATGTCTGAAGTTACTGCTCATGCAATTCTCTTAGTAAACCAGTACCGCACGACGGTTTTTGGAGTATGCCGCTTCGTCATGACCCAGTACTGCAGGTTTTTCTTTACCGTAAGAAACGATGGAGATCTGGTCTGCAGAAACGCCTTTACCCTGCAGGTACATCTTAACGGCGTTCGCACGACGTTCACCCAGGGAGATGTTGTATTCCGGAGTACCACGTTCGTCCGCGTGACCTTCTACGGTGACTTTGTAAGACGGGTTGCTACGCAGGAAGTTTGCATGTGCATCCAGCATTTGAGCGAAGTCAGAACGGATATCGTACTTGTCCAGATCGAAGTAAACAATGTTGTTCTGCTGCAGCTGTTGCATTTGCAGACGAGCCTGCTCTTCGGAAGACATGTTGCCGTTGCCGCCGTTCGCATCCATACCAGTGCCGGCACCCAGCATGCCTTCGCTGCCGTCATTGCTGGCGTTCTTGTTGGAAGAACATGCCGCAATTGCCATAACAGGCAGAGCAATCATCAGCCCTTTCAGCACTTTGTTCAGTTGCATTTCAATGATTCCTTTACTATTCAATTAATTATTATCACAGATACGGCGACCAGGCAGGGAATTTGACCTGTCCATCAGTTGCCGGAAGACGCGCTTTGAAACGCCCATCTGTAGAAACCAAATTCAGCACGGATCCCATCCCCTGAGAAGAGCTGTAGATTACCATAGTGCCGTTAGGTGCCAGACTTGGCGTTTCATCCAGGAACGTGGACGACAGAACTTGTACGCCTCCCGTTGCCAGATCTTGTTTGGCAATGTGCTGCTGCCCACCATTGGAGCTGACCATTACCATAAATTTACCGTCGCTGCTGACATCCGCATCCTGGTTCTGCGAACCTTCCCAGGTAATACGTTGTGGCGCACCGCCGTTGATATTCACTTTATAAACCTGCGGACGACCGGCCTGGTCAGAAGTAAATGCCAGGTTCTGGCTATCCGGGAACCAGGTCGGTTCGGTATTGTTACTGCGACCATCAGTCACCTGGCGGATCTGACCAGAAGCCAAATCCATTACGTACAGGTTCAGACTACCGGTTTTCGACAAGGCGAATGCCAGTTTGCTGCCGTCTGGCGAGAATGCAGGTGCACCGTTGTGACGCGGGAATGAAGCCACCTGACGTACAGCGCCATTTGCCAGCGTCTGAATAACCAGCGCGGAACGACCGCTTTCGAAGGTCACATAAGCCAGTTTAGAACCGTCTGGTGACCACGCCGGAGACATCAGCGGCTGCGGTGAACGGTGTACGACAAACTGGTTGTAACCGTCATAGTCAGATACGCGCAGTTCATACGGGAACTGACCGCCGTTGGTCTGAACAACGTAGGCAATACGGGTACGGAACGCACCTTTAATGCCGGTCAGTTTTTCAAACACTTCATCACTGGCGGTATGACCAGCATAACGCAGCCACTGCTTGTTCACTTTGTACGAGTTCTGAGCAAGTACAGTACCCGGTGCGCCGCCAGTGTCAACAAGTTGATAAGCAACATTGTAAGAACCATCCGGATTCGGAGTGACCTGACCGACAACTACAGCGTCAATGCCCAGTGCGGACCATGCAGCTGGTTGTACTTCCTGCACACTACCCGGCTGCTGTGGCAGACGAGCGCGATCTAACGGATTAAATTTACCGCTGTTACGCAAGTCAGCAGCAACGATGCCGCCAATATCTTCAGGTGCCGCACCAGGCCCCGCCCACTGGAAAGGAACAACACCAATAGGACGACCGGAATCTACACCGCTGTCGATCACAATGCGGACTTCAGCATGCAGACTGATGCCCACAGTATGAGAAAACCAAATGCTACTCGTAATGCCTGCTTCATCATATCTCCCTTATCTGGACCGATGGCCCACGATAATTTAGCAGAATGTTAACAAACTAAAATACACAAAACTACCAGAACCCCGTGGCAACCGGTGCCTGATGTTGACCGTCCGAACAGTCAACATCGCGATTACGGTTTGAAGTCCAATGGCGCGTTTTTGAACACTTCATATACTGCCTGGCTTGGTGGTTTCGGGATCTTCGCAAGTTTAGCTGCTGCCAACGCAGCCTGACAAAGTGCGGGATCGCCACCTTCAGGTTTGATATCCAGTAACATACCATCGGGTGCCAGTTTTATGCGCAGCTACAGGTTTTGCCTGCATAGGACGATGCGTCATAGAACTTACTTTCGATAGCAGATTTAATCTGCCCGGCATAGTTATTGATATCGGCCCCTGATGCGCCATTGTTTTTAGTATTACCACTCCCGGCAGGCGAAGCATTGTTCCCTTTCGCCCCTCCCCCCGTTTTCGGTGCATTCTTACCAGAGCTTAGCTCACCGAAAATATCATCTGCCTCTGCGGCCGCTTTTGCTGCAGCGGCTTTTTCAGCTGCAGCTTTTGCCGCTGCCGCTTTTTTGTCTGCGGCGGCTTTTTCTGCCGCTGCTTTCTTATCAGCTGCTGCCTTTTCAGCAGCCGCTTTTTCTGCTGCTTTTTTGTCGGCTGCAGCTTTCTCTGCTGCCGCTTTCTTATCAGCTGCAGCCTTTTCAGCAGCCGCTTTCTTCTCAGCTTCTGCTTTGGCTTTTTCAGCAGCTTCAGTTGCCGCTTTCTTTCTTGCTTCAGCTGCAGCTGCTTCTGCCGCTTCCGCTTTCTTCTTCAGTGCCGCAGCGGCTGCCTCGGCTTTTTTCTGCGCTTCGGCTGCGGCTTTGGCGGCTTCTGCTTCTGCTTTTTTCTTTGCGTCTGCAGCCGCTTTCTTCGCTGCTTCTTCCGCAGCTTTAGCATCTGCTTCGGCCTTCGCTTTAGCATCTGCCGCCGCTTTCGCTGCCGCCTCTTCAGCTTGCTTCTGCTTTAACTCGGCCTGTTTTGCGGCTTCTTCAGCCTGCTTTTTCTGCTCCTGAGCCGCTAACCGCTCTTTCTCAAGTTGCTTCAGGCGTTCCTGTTCAGCCGCTTGTTTCTCACGCAGTTCTTCAGCAGCCTGCTGTTCCTTCATCTTGCGCTGTTCATCAGAACGCTTCGCGCTTGATTCCTGGCTTTGCATGCGTTTGTACTGCTCAACTACCGCACCTGAATCAACCATGACAGCGTCGATGGACGAACCACCGCCGCCTCCGGCTGAAGCTTCTATATTCTCATCGAACGAACTCCAGATCAGCGCCGCAAATAAGATGACATGCAGCACTGCTGAAATAATTATCGCCCGCTTGAGCTTGTCGTTTTGTTCGGTTGCCTTTGACACTCTCGGTTTCCAAAAACTGTTCGCCTGTTACCCGCTCTCTTTCAAGCAAGGGAAACGCAGATGTTTAGATAGGCTGCGTCATTAAACCAACCGATTTCACACCCGCACTATGTAACAAGTTCAGTGCTTTAATTATTTCATCGTAAGGCACATCTTTTGCGCCACCGATCAGAAAGACCGTTTTCGGGTTGGCCTTGAAACGGCTGGACACTTCCGCCACCACCTGCTCTGGTGGTAAACGCTCCAGGCGATCTTTCTCAACCACCACGGTGTACTGACCAATACCAGACACTTCAACAATCACTGGCGGATTATCGTTACTGCTCACCGCCTGTGATTCAGTAGCGTCTGGCAGATCGACCTCCACGCTCTGGGTGATGATGGGCGCTGTCGCCATAAAGATCAGCAACAGCACCAGCAGTACGTCCAGCAACGGTACAATGTTGATTTCGGACTTGAGATCGCGACGACCTCGTCCACGCGCTCTGGCCATGGCTTACCCCTTGTTGCTCTCGCTAACGGTAAACGCCTGGCGGTGCAGAATCGCGGTAAACTCTTCCATAAAGTTGTCGTAATTCAGTTCCAGTTTGTTTACGCGCTGGTTGAGGCGGTTGTAGCCATAACTGCCGGGATAGCGGCAAACAGACCAATTGCAGTCGCAATCAACGCTTCTGCGATACCGGGCGCAACCATTTGCAGTGTTGCTTGTTTTACCGCCCCGAGGGCGATAAAGGCGTGCATGATCCCCCAGACCGTACCAAACAGACCAATATACGGGCTGATGGAGCCAACCGTACCGAGGAACGGAATGTGCGTTTCCAGATTTTCAAGTTCACGGTTCATGGAGATACGCATAGCACGCGACGCCCCTTCCACTACGGCTTCCGGCGCATGGCTATTGGCACGATGCAGGCGCACAAACTCTTTGAACCCGCTGTAAAAGATTTGTTCCGAACCAGTCAGATTATCCCGTTTCCCCTGGCTCTCTTGATAGAGGCGAGAGAGTTCGATTCCAGACCAGAATTTATCTTCAAACGCTTCGGCTTCGCGCGCCGCTGCGTTAAGAATACGGGTCCGCTGGATAATAATGGCCCAAGATGCGATTGAAAAACCAATCAAAATCAACATGATAAGTTTAACCAGAAGGCTAGCCTTCAGGAACAAATCAAGGATATTCATGTCAGTCACTGCTTAAACTCCGCGACAATAGACTTGGGAAGCGCACGAGGCTTCATTTTGAGTGGGTCAACGCAAACAACCAGAACCTCTGCTTCATTCAGCAAAGTATTCTCGGCGTTGACAATACGTTGCGTGAAAACCAAAGAGGTGCCACGCATTGATGTTATTTCAGTCTGTATTTCGAGCATATCGTCGAGCCGCGCAGGTGCGTAATATTCCACCGTCATTTTACGTACCACAAAGGCAACGCGTTCAGCCATCAGCGCCTGCTGACTGAAGTGATGATGACGCAGCATCTCTGTGCGTGCTCTTTCATAAAAAGCGACGTAACTGGCATGGTACACCACACCACCGGCATCGGTATCTTCATAGTAGACGCGAACCGGCCATCGAAACAGCGTTGTATTCACTTTACATCCCGGTAATGCAACAAAAGTTAGAGCTTTTAAACGCTGCTACTATACGCGCGCGATTGAGGTTTGGGAATGAGGGCAAGTTAAGGGAGCGTAAAAATTTATGGGCCTGACTCGGCCCATAATTTTAAAGAGAATTCTGATTTAAAAGAAGAAGAAAATCAGCCCGACAATGAGAACAATATCGGCAAGCAATGGGCAAAAAATCCCTTGCCAAAGAACCTTCTGCGGACGAAAGCCCACGCCGTGAATCACACCAGCACAGACGGCCCACATCAGCAATAAACCATGCCAGATTTCCAGTTCACTGGTCTTCGCGGCAAAACGAGATGGGTCCCAAAACATACATCCTGCTAACAGAAGCGCCATCACGAAGGAAAGCGCCCGCAGGGGGCGCTTGTCCATTACCGCATACAAAGTCGCGATAATCTTACTCATCAGATGTCTTCTTGACCGGCTTTGCCTGATTCGACGTGTTCAAGCGCCAGCGCGGTGATTACCCCAAACGAACAGGCAAGAAGCGTTCCCAGAATCCATGCGAAATACCACATTTTTAGCTCCTTACTTAGTACAGAGAGTGGGTGTTACGTTCAATATCTTCTTTGGTGATACGACCGAACATTTTCCAGTAACACCAGGCGGTGTAGAGCAGAATGATCGGTACCAGAACCACCGCAACCCAGGTCATGACGTTAAGCGTCAGCTGGCTGGAAGTTGCATCCCACATTGTCAGACTTGCGTTCATCATGGTGCTGGACGGCATCACAAACGGGAACATTGCGATACCGGCTGTCAGGATGATGCAGGCCAGCGTCAGGGAGGAGAACACAAACGCCCACGCGGCTTTATCCATACGTGCAGTCAGGATGGTCAGCAGCGGCAGAACCACACCCAGTGCCGGAATAGCCCACAGAATTGGCGTGTTGTTGAAGTTAACCAGCCATGCGCCAGCTTCACGAACCACTTCTTTATTCAGTGGGTTAGAGGCTGCGTAATGGTCCATTGTCGATTTCACGACATAACCATCGATACCGTACATCACCCATACGCCAGCCAGTGCGAAACAGACCAGTGTCACCAGCGCAGCCACCTGAGCCGTTTCACGGGTACGCAGGTGCAGTTCGCCCACGGTACGCATTTGCAGATAGGTTGCGCCCTGAGTAATGATCATCCTACGCTCACCACGCCTGCCAGCAGGCCGAACGGGTTAAGCAACTGGAAGAAGTTACCGGTGTAGTACAGACGCAGATATTCATCAACGTTGAACGGTACGCCCTGCAACAGGTTACCGAACGCTACACCAATTACCAGCGGCGGAACGAAGCTACCAATGAAGATGCCCCAGTCCCACATGTTACGCCAGCGGGTTTCTTCAATCTTGGAGCGGTAGTCAAAACCGACCGGACGGAAGAACAAAGACGCCAGCACGAGGATCATCGCCACATAGAAGCCGGAGAACGCAGCGGCATAGACCATCGGCCAGGCAGCAAAGAGTGCGCCGCCCGCGGTGATCAGCCAAACCTGGTTACCGTCCCAGTGTGGTGCAATGGAGTTAATCATAATTCGACGCTCGGTGTCGTTACGACCGAGGAAACGGGTGAGCATGCCCACCCCCATGTCGAAACCGTCAGTGACTGCAAAACCAATCAGCAGAACGCCAACCAGCAGCCACCAGATAAAACGCAATACTTCATAATCGATCATTTGACGACTCCTGTCTTAGCGTGCCGGCTGAGTAGTCGTGGAAGACTGCTCAAAGTGATAGCGACCGGTTTTCAGGCTGCTTGGGCCGAGGCGTGCAAACTTGAACATTAAGAACAATTCTGCCACCAGGAACAGGTATACAGGCCGCAAATCAGCACCATTGAGAAGATGAGATCGCCTGCGGTCAGTGACGAGTTCGCCACAGCTGTCGGCAGCACTTCACCGATAGCCCACGGTTGGCGGCCATATTCAGCCACGAACCAGCCCGCTTCTACAGCAATCCACGGCAGCGGAATACCGTACAGCGCGGCGCGCAGAAGCCATTTTTTCTCGCCAATGCGGTTGCGGATGACACTCCAGAAAGAGAGCGCGATGATTGCCAGAAGCAGGAAGCCACACGCCACCATGATACGGAACGCAAAGTACAGCGGCGCTACACGCGGGATGGAGTCTTTGGTTGCCTGTTGAATCTGCGCTTCAGTCGCATCAGCCACGTTTGGCGTATAGCGTTTCAGCAGCAGACCGTAACCGAGGTCTTTCTTCATGCTATTGAACTGGTCACGAACCGCCTGGTCGGTAGAACCAGAACGCAGTTGTTCGAGCAGAGAGTACGCTTCATCCCGTTACGAATGCGTTCTTCATGCTGCACCATCAGCTCTTTCAGGCCGATAACCGGGGTATCCACGGAACGCGTTGCAATGATGCCCAGTGCGTAAGGGATCTGAATCGCAAATTTGTTCGTCTCCTCTTCCTGATCAGGAATGCCGAACAGAGTAAAGGCAGCAGGCGCAGGTTGCGTTTCCCACTCGGCTTCAATAGCAGCCAGTTTGGTTTTCTGCACGTCGCCCATTTCGTAGCCGGATTCATCACCCAGAACAATAACAGACAGAACAGCAGCCATACCGAAGCTGGCAGCGATAGCAAAGGAGCGTTTAGCGAAGGCGAAGTCACGACCTTTCAGCATATACCATGCGCTGATACCGAGGATGAACATCGCGCCAGTCACATAACCAGACGCTACAGTGTGAACGAATTTCACCTGAGCAACCGGGTTAAGCACCAGCTCGGAGAAGCTCACCATCTCCATACGCATAGTTTCAAAGTTGAAATCGGACGCGATTGGGTTTTGCATCCAGCCGTTCGCAACCAGAATCCACAGTGCGGACAGGTTTGAACCGAGCGCCACCAGCCAGGTGACACACATATGCTGAACTTTACCCAGACGATCCCAACCGAAGAAGAACAGACCTACAAAGGTGGATTCGAGGAAGAAGGCCATCAGACCTTCGATTGCCAGCGGCGCACCGAAGATATCCCCTACATAGTGGGAATAGTAAGACCAGTTAGTCCCGAACTGGAACTCCATGGTCAGACCGGTAGCCACACCCAGAGCGAAGTTGATACCAAACAACTTGCCCCAGAACTTGGTCATATCTTTATAAATCTGTTTGCCGGAGAGGACGTAGACCGTTTCCATAATGGCCAGCAGGAACGCCATACCGAGCGTCAGTGGCACAAAAAGGAAGTGGTACATCGCGGTCAAGGCAAACTGTAAGCGCGACAGTTCGACTATATCTAACATCATGACTCCTGCTCATCGCATGAAGACTCCGAGAGTGAACCCCGTTAGAAAGGGTCACACGCATGCCCCAATAGAAATTTGTTTGAACACTTTCATCATACCATGTGAATGCACACAAAAACGGCGTAAAGAAAGGTTGCAAACATGTTAATAAAAACTCAAATTGATCCCACGTATATATTACGCCGCAAAATCCTTACAATAAACAGGTTTTTGTTGAAGCAAATTTGCATTTTTCGACGGTGATCAATTTATAGCTAAATTACCGCCTTTCAGCCAATTTGATCGAGAACAATTTATCTCTTTTTGATGCCCATTTCCAAGACTTATACATTGATAAATATCAATTCCTACAAATTATGTTAATCATGTTTCAATAAGGTAACTTTAGTGACATTTATGTTTAAAATGTGTGAGTTATAAGGCTGAAATTAGTTTCGGTTGGCAATTAAAGATAAAAAGAGACGAAGCAAAAACAGCACGGTTGACCTTAATTCTTTTTTTGGTCACTGGCTAATACGACGCAGAGTTTCAGGATTACTAATAAAGGCATAAATCCACCCCGCCAATATTAACATTTAATTAACTTATAATTATATTATAATTAACTCACCCAGGGTTATTATTTTGTTAAAAATAAAGCCACATATACGTGGCTTGAGAGTGAAGATAAACGCAAAATTACCTGATGCGCTACGCTTGCCAGTGTCTACATCATCTCTGCAATATATTGAATTTGCCTGCTTTTGTAGACCGAATAAAGCGTTCATGCCGTATCCGGCATGAACAAAGCGCCCTTTGTCAACAATCTGGCCGCGCATATGTGGCTTCGGTTTGATTGCTATTCAGGCAAGCCGGTAACTGAACGTCCGTGACTGGCCGGGTAAAAAAGGCCCCGATAGATTTGAACCTTGATTTTCCTCGGTGGTAATGTGTTCATCCATCATCGTTTCTGAGCAAGAAATCACCTCGCGACTGAAAGCAACAGTCGCATCACAGGTTGCTGATTCAGCCGGATTAAACAGCCGTAAAATCACTTCTTGTCGGTCTTCAGCTTTCTTAAGTGCGCTTATCAGGCATCCCACTGGGGGCATTTTCAACAAACTATAACTTTCCGGCACGTTGAATCCGGCTTTGTTGAGCTTCATCGCATCCCATGGGATTTTGTTGTAACACTGTACTGGAGTCAGCCATGCTCGCGCCTGCTGAGCTACACCAGCGGCGGTTGGCGTACCGGTATAACTCAATAAACTTAGGCGACAAGAAAGCAGACCACGTAGTTGTGAGTCCGGGACTGGCATTTTAATTCCCGAAGGCCGCCCAGGCCTTAAAAGCAGATCTTCTTTCCCCAGTAAGCCCACGCCACGCAGCAACGTAATGGCAAAGGTTTTCTTCTCTTCACCGATGACTTCAAATTCACGTAACCCTTCGCTAAAGACAGCCATGCCGTTACGCCCTTCCTGTAAGGCAACATAGTTGAGCATATTCCATACCGGAACCGGCGCTTCTTTCCAGCTTCTTGCTGCCAGTTGTTCATTGCACTGTCGTTCACGGGGCGCGTTAGCGAACCAAACTGCGTATCTGCCAGAACACTGTCGGTGTTAAAAGGTGTAGGGACCAGGACACGAAGGCGATGATCGTCAGCCTGGTTATCAAGGTTGATATCCACATCAATACGCCTGCTGTTATGACTAAGAGTGACAACCAACACCACCCCTACTCTGCCAGTGGATTGCCGGGCGCTGCGTTCTGACAAATTGAGCGGCACTGCCATGTCATAGCGGATAACAGCCCTGCTCTGCCAGGCTTCATGAATAATATCGCATTGCGGTTTCGCGTTCGCTGCGGTAATTACCCACTCTTCTTTTGCGGGTGAATAGTCATATTCATCACCATCATCAGAGCTTTCTTCAATTTGCAATACCCGGTCATAGCGCACACCGCTGTCTTTATCTACCAGTTGCAGAGAACCATCCTCATTGAGCGCAATCTGCCAGAAAGCATTTTCCAGAATCCCTTCAGCGTCACTTTTTGCCGCAATCACGTTGCCAGGCTGATTCGCTTCAATATAAAGCGTGCGATAGCCCATAGAAGGGACAATCTGGTTGATCTGAATATCAAACTCCATAAAGGGATCATAATTGCCATAATGAACAATTTGCCGATCGATTAGGCAGGATCGATCTCACGGGCATGGCGAATAAAATACGGTACAGGCTGACCGCGATCGTCTCGTAGATTAAACTGGCTGGCGCGCAGCCGCACAGTGGTGTTAATAACTTCTTCCCGCGGCAGGCATCAGGTTAAACAGCACGAGTTTGTCGGCATCACTCTGTGGCATGTTATCGGCAATTTTGCGCATGTAGAAACGCAGCAGATTATCCGCCATGTCTTCAGCCAGTTCGAAGCGGGCGACAATTTCGCGATGAACTTTGTCACTGCAACAACAACCGATACTGTCGTGGGCATGATTTTTTAAGATCTCTTTCCACATTTTCTCCAGCAAGCCGTGGTGGTATTCAAAACCCAACGTCCAGGCCAGCGTTGCCAGCGGTTCCAGCAGATTAACAATCTTATTTTCAATACGTGCGTGGGCAATTTTGATATCCATGCGCGTGGAACCATGGTGCGATGTACGCGCATATATTTGCCATCGATAAATTCACCTTTCAGGGTGGCCAGACTTTCACGCTGCGCTTCGATCTTCTCAAATACCTCTTCAAAGCGGCTCATCACAAACTTACGTTGAGGTAGATCTCACGTAGCTTATCCATCACTTCGAAGATATTTTGCTGCAATGGCATCTGGTCATGCCCATTCGGCAGCAAAATCTCTTTGGTTACAGACGCTTTTTCCAGCACGTCAAAATAACTGTCGAGGCGTTTACGTAATCCGTTTTCGTCGGCAGTAAGTACTTACCGATGGCGTAGCCCAGCGGCAGCACCTGCGCCGTCACTTCGCTACCGTCACTGCTTTGCCACAAAAACTCGGTTTTATCAGTACCGTGGCGCTCCGAACATCCGCGCCAGAACATGGTGCGGGTAATGCCAAATCCATTGTAGATATGCGG
>ENA-OQIG01000272-OQIG01000272.1-human-gut-metagenome-genome-assembly--contig:-NODE-272-length-30938-cov-6.137548_pt1 | contig 30938 bp, 38 predicted proteins | sample MGYA00242576_ERZ504741 | MGnify/ENA primary metagenome ERZ504741 (study PRJEB26092, sample SAMD00036436) | human gut metagenome | host: Homo sapiens | study: EMG produced TPA metagenomics assembly of... | reverse complement strand
AAAAAACAGAAGTTTATCTAGAAAGTTGTAAAAAAAAGTTACTGTTACGCTCCGTTCTCAGTAAACAAAAATTAATTAAATAAAATTTTAAAATAAATTTTTAAAAATTAAACTTGCATTCCATGGGACGATATGTTATACTCATAAAGCTGTTTAATAGTAAATTCGTCAAATGAATACGAATAGAAAATAGAATCTTTACAGAGAGGTGAAAATCATGAGAGAAGGAATCCATCCTAATTATTATCAGGCAACTGTAACCTGCAACTGTGGTAACACATTCGTAACAGGATCTACAAAACAGGACATCCACGTAGAAATCTGCTCTAAATGTCATCCATTCTATACAGGTCAGCAGAAAGCAGCTCAGGCTCGTGGACGTATCGATAAGTTTAATAAGAAATACGGCCTGAACAAATAATCAGAATATAGTAAGAATTGAGAAGGTTGAGGTTGGGAAATCTCAGCCTTTCTTGTTTCTTTGGGAGAAAATAATGAAATCATCAAACATCGGCGGTCAGGCTGTAATGGAAGGCATTATGATGCGCCATAAGGATAAATATTCCATTGCTGTCCGCAGACCGGACAATGAGATTGAATTAAAAGTAGAAGATTACAAATGTGTATTCGGAAATGCAAAATTTCTCAAATATCCACTGATCCGAGGTGTGGTAAGCTTCGTGGATTCTCTGGTGGTCGGCACAAAATGTCTGATGTATTCAGCGGAGATCGCAGGGGACGAGGAGGACGAAGAGGATAAGCAGAAGAATGCTGCTCTTTCAGAAGAGGAGCTTGCTGCAAAAAAGGCAAAAGAAGATAAGCAGTTCAAATGGCTGTTATATGTGACAGTTGCTGTCTCGATCGTGGTATCAGTTGCCGCCTTTATGTTGCTGCCATACGCCCTTGCAAGTCTTTGCAGAAGTTGGCGCTTCGGAATTTGCAGTTACAATAGTTGAGGCATTTGTAAAGCTTGCATTGTTTATGGGATATATGCTTCTGATTTCCAGAATGAAGGATATTCAGAGAACATTTATGTATCATGGAGCAGAGCATAAGTGCATTAACTGCGTGGAACATGGACTGCCGCTTACGGTGGATAATGTTCTTGCAAGCTCCAGACTGCATAAGAGATGTGGAACCAGTTTTCTGTTTCTGGTTATGCTGGTCAGCATTTTTCTGCATTTTATTTTTGTATTGGTTCCATTTTACTGGGTGAGACTGTTTGGAAGACTTCTTATGGTGCCGGTTGTAGCAGGAATATCTTTTGAGATTATTCAGTGGGCTGGAAGATCAGACAGCAAACTTGCTGACTTTTTCAGTAAACCGGGTCTGGCAATGCAGAAACTTACAACTAAGGAACCGACAGCAGATATGGCAGAGGTTGCAATCAGGGCTGTAGAGGCGGTTTTTGACTGGAAAGCATATCTGAAGGAAGAATTTGGAGTTGAAGCAGAACAATGAACGGAGAAACTCTGACAGGATTATTAAAAAAAGGACAGATGATCCTTGCACAGGCGGGGATTAAGGAAGCCGGGCTGGATGCCTGGCTTCTCCTGGAATATGTCACAGGAAAAAGCCGGGCGTATTATTTTGCATACGGAGAAGAAAGTGTCACAGAAAGTGTTGCTGAAAGATATCTGGAACTGATCAGCAGACGTGCGGGACACATACCGCTGCAGCATCTGACGCATCAGGCTTTTTTATGGGGCATGAATTTTATGTGGATAAGAATGTACTGGTACCCAGACAGGATACGGAAACACTTGTGGAGTCCGCTCTTGAATGCATGAAAGCTGTGAAAAATCCATATATTCTTGATATGTGTACAGGATCCGGCTGTATTCTTATCAGTATTCTGAAGGAGAGAGCTGATGCACACGGAACAGGCGTGGATCTGTCAGATGAGGCACTGAAAGTGGCTGTGCGGAATGCACGGACACTGGAAGTGGCAGAGCATGCGGAATTCGTACAGAGTAATCTGTTTTCTGAAATGCAGAACATTGTGTACGGAACAGAGTATATGAAAAGGACTGCTGTAAAAGATACTGTAAAAATGACAGAATGCGAAAATAGTAATAGAAATTATAGCAGAGCTTATGATATGATTATATCAAATCCGCCATATATTCCTACGGCGGAAATTGAAGATCTTATGGATGAAGTAAAATTGCATGATCCGCGTATGGCGCTGGATGGTATGGAAGATGGACTTTATTTTTACAGGGCTATCACGAAACAGGCACAGGATCATCTTGTTCCGGGTGGTTGGCTTTTATATGAAATCGGATGCAGCCAGGGAGAAGATGTGGCAGCTCTTTTGCGGAAATATAAATTTGAAGATATTGAGATAAGGCAGGATCTGGCCGGGTTGGACCGGGTGGTTCTGGGGCGAAAGAAATTACAGGAGGATAAATATGTTTGATAAATTAGACGATCTGCTCATTCGTTTTGAAGAGGTGCTTAATGAGCTTGGAGAGCCGGGAGTTACCGATAATCAGGAACATTTTCAGAAGCTGATGAAAGAGCAGAGCGATCTGCAGCCGATAGTAGATGCTTACCGGGAGTATAAGAAAAACAAAGAAACGATACAGGACAGTCTTTCCATGCTTGAGGAAGAGAAAGATGAAGATATGCGGGAAATGCTGAAGGAAGAACTGTCTGAGGCAAAGAAGAATGTAGAGGAACTGGAGCATGAACTTAAGATCCTTCTTCTTCCGAAAGATCCTAATGATAACAAGAACGTTATTGTGGAGATTCGTGCAGGTGCAGGTGGGGATGAAGCTGCCCTTTTTGCAGCAGAGATTTACCGTATGTATGTGAAATATGCAGAATCCCGCCGCTGGAAAACAGAAATGATGAGTCTCAATGAGAACGGAATCGGCGGATTTAAGGAAGTAACATTTATGATCACAGGTGCAGGTGCTTATTCCAGACTGAAATATGAAAGTGGTGTACATCGTGTACAGCGAGTTCCGGAAACAGAATCCGGCGGACGTATCCATACCTCTACCTGTACAGTTGCTATTATGCCGGAAGCAGAGGAAATCGATTTCATCTGGATATGAATGACTGTAAATTCGATGTGTTCCGTGCATCCGGAAACGGCGGACAGTGTGTCAATACAACAGACTCTGCTGTGCGACTGACACATATTCCTACCGGAATCGTAATTTCCTGCCAGGATGAGAAGTCACAGCTTAAGAATAAAGATAAAGCACTGAAAGTTCTTCGCTCCCGTCTGTATGAGATGGAGCTTGCCAAACAGCATGATGCTGAGGCTGAGGCAAGAAGAAGCCAGATTGGAACAGGTGACCGTTCAGAGAAGATCAGAACTTATAATTTTCCACAGGGCCGTGTGACAGACCACAGAATCAAACTGACACTGCACAGACTGGAGAATGTTCTGAACGGGGATCTGGATGAGATCATTGACAGTCTGATCGCAGCAGATCAGGCAGCAAAATTAAGTAATCTTCAGGATGCGGAATAGAATATTGCGGAGAGGGTATGTGACAGAAGATGACTGAAAAAGTATTGATATGAGAGAAGAATGTCAGGAGGAAAATATTTATGCAGAAAACAGCACTTGTAATTATGGCGGCAGGAATCGGAAGTCGTTTTGGAAAAGGAATCAAGCAGCTTGCACCGGTGGGACCATGTGGAGAGATTATTATGGATTATTCCATCCACGATGCGCTGGAAGCCGGATTTAACAAAGTAGTGTTTATTATCCGTAAAGATCTGGAAGAAGAGTTTCGCAGAGTGATCGGCGAGCGTATTGAGAAAATTACGGAAGTAGAATATGTATTCCAGGAGCTTGATGATCTGCCGGAGGGATTTACGAAACCGGCTGACCGCACGAAACCCTGGGGAACCGGACAGGCTGTACTTGCCGCAAAGAAGGTTCTGGATGAGCCATTTATTGTTATCAATGCAGATGATTATTATGGGAAAGAAGCTTATGTGAAGGTGCATGATTATCTTGTGCAGGAACAGCAAAAGGACGGAAAACTCCATATCTGCATGGCCGGTTTCAGGCTTGGAAATACATTGAGCGATAATGGAAGCGTTACCAGAGGAATCTGCCATATTGAGAATGGACAGCTTACAGGTGTGACAGAGACGCATGATATATTTAAGACTGCCACAGGTGCAGAGTCAAGAAATGCGGACGGGAGTGTGCAGGAACTGGATGTAAAGGATTTGGTGTCCATGAATATGTGGGGACTGACGCCGGACTTTATGGAGGTTCTCGAGAAAGGATTTGCAGAATTTCTCAGTGGACTCGCACCGGAAGATACAAAAAAGGAATATCTGCTTCCGGAGTTAGTTGACCATCTGATCAAAAATGAAAGTGCTGAAGTTGATGTCCTGGAGACAAAGGATACATGGTTTGGTGTAACCTATCAGGAAGATAAAGAAACAGTAATGAGAGCATTTAAAAATCTTACAGAAGCGGGTATATATCCTCAGGGACTTTATCAATAAGTTAAGCAGATATCTGCAGCCTTCGCAGGAGACATGTCTGATCTGATTAAAAGCAGTTTTGGGTGTGATCCGGGAAATACAGTATGCAGTGCAGAAACAGAGGATATTGTAAAAAGTAAAGGAGAGCAATTATGGGAAAATATTTTGGAACAGATGGATTTCGTGGAGAAGCAAATGTTAAACTGACAGTAGATCATGCATTTAAGGTGGGGCGCTACGTAGGCTGGTATTATGGAAGAGACCATAAAGCTAAGATTGTTATTGGAAAAGATACAAGAAGAAGCAGTTATATGTTTGAATATGCACTTGTTGCAGGTCTGACAGCGTCCGGTGCAGATGTATATCTTCTTCATGTAACGACGACCCAAGTGTTTCCTATGCAGTACGTACAGAGGATTTTGACTGTGGTATTATGATCTCCGCAAGCCATAATCCATTCTATGATAATGGTATCAAACTTCTCAATGGAAACGGACAGAAGATTGAAGCGGAAGTAGAAGCAAGGATTGAAGCATATCTGGATGGCCTGATCGAGGATCTTCCTCTGGCAACTAAAGAAGATATTGGACGCACTGTGGATTTTGCTTCAGGAAGAAATCGTTATATCGGACATCTGATCTCTATTCCAAGCAGGGATTTCAAAGGCATTAAAGTAGGGCTTGACTGTGCAAACGGAAGTTCTTCAGCTATTGCAAAGAGTGTATTTGAGGCACTTCAGGCAAAGACTTATGTGATCAATAACCAGCCGGATGGTACAAATATCAATACAAACTGTGGCTCTACCCATATTGAAGTCCTGCAGAAATATGTTGTGGACAATGGATTGGATATCGGTTTTGCTTATGATGGTGATGCAGATCGCTGTATTGCTGTTGACCATAAGGGAAATGTGGTCGACGGTGATAAGATTATGTATGTATGTGGAAAATATCTCAAGGAGCAGGGCAGATTAAAAGATGATACAGTAGTAACCACTGTTATGTCAAACCTCGGTCTGTACAAATCTCTGGAGAGAGAGGGTATGAAATATGAGCAGACTGCAGTAGGAGATAAATATGTGGCAGAGAATATGATGGAGAATGGATACAGTCTTGGCGGTGAGCAGTCCGGACATATTATTTTCAGCCGTTACGCTGCAACAGGTGATGGAATCCTTACTTCTCTCATGGTAATGGAAGCGTGTGTAGAGAAGAAAGCAACTCTGTGTGATCTGGCAAGGGAAATGAAGGTTTATCCACAGCTTCTCAGAAATGTCCGGGTGGCAGACAAGAAGACTGCGAGAGAGAATCCGAAGGTAGTTGCTGCTGTAGAGGAAGTTGCAAAGAAACTGGGAAGTGATGGGCGTATTCTGGTACGCGAGAGTGGCACAGAACCATTGATTCGTGTTATGGTAGAAGCCGGAACAGATGAACTCTGCCTTGAGAATGTTGATCATGTAGTAAAGGTAATGGAATCTGAAGGATTGCTCATTGACTGATTTACTGGCAAAGGAATTACATGTATAACAGAAAAAAAAGATTATTTCTGACTGCTGTCTGCTTAAGCCTTGGACTTCTGACAGGCTGCAATGTGGGAAATACAAAGAATTATAAACAGGCTGCACAGGATCTGGAACAGGGAAATTATGAGGCAGCACTTGAAGAATACGAGACAGCAATTTCTGAAGGAGTGAAGCCTGCACAGTCGTACAGAGGTGCAGGTGTAGCGAAACTCAAGCTTGGAAACTATGAAGAAGCCATAACATATTTCGATGATGCGCTTAAATGTGACAAAGTTGGCAAAGCATTAAAAAAAGATATTCTGTCGTATAGAGCTGTGGCTTATCTCAAAGTAAAGGATTATGAGGCAGCGCTGGAAGACTGCCAGACTCTGGCAGAAAACTATAAAATGGATGCGGATCTGTACTTCCTTACGGGAGAAACAGCATTGGCCATGGATTCCTATGAGGAAGCTTCTGCTAATTTTGAACAGGCCTACGGCGAAGATGCAACTTATGACAGAGCTATCCAGATCTACGGGGCATATCTGAACAGGGATATGGAAGCAGACGGAACCCGTTATCTGGAAGCTGCTTTGTCAGGAACTGCAAAAAATGCAGAGGATCATTGTGACCGCGGCAGAGTTTATTATTATATGGATGATTATGAAAATGCTGAAAGTGAACTGAAACAGGCCATAGACGGCGATAATACGGAGGCACTGGTTCTGCTTGGTATGGTATATATGGATAAAGGAGACAGCGCAAATGCAAAAGCAATGTTTCAGCAGTATGTATCACAGGCAGAAAACGGAGCCAAAGGATTTAACGGACTTGCACTGTGTGATATAGAGGATGGGGATTATGACAGTGCCCTTTCTGATATAGAAAGCGGAATCCATGTGGCAGGAGCGGAGGATATGCAGAGTCTGCTGTTTAATGAGATCGTAGTCTATGAGAAGAAACTGGATTTTCAGACTGCTTTGCAGAAAGCACAGGAATATCTGGAATTATACCCGGAAGATAAAACTGTTAAGAAAGAACTTGCATTTCTTAAAACGCGTGTGTAATATCCATCTGACTGAGGAGAATTTATGGAAGAATTTGGAAAGCTTGAAGAACGGGTGGTTCTTGTGGGAGTGCAGACGGATGATCATGATAATGTGGAAGAATCCTGGATGAACTGAAGGAGCTTGCATCAACTGCGGGAGCTGTTACAGTGGGAAGAATCATTCAGAATCGTGAGTCTGTGCATCCCGGAACTTATATTGGAAAAGGAAAGATAGAGGAAGTACGTGCACTGGTATATGCTATGGATGCAACCGGAATTATCTGTGATGACGAACTTTCTCCTGCACAGCTGAATAATCTGGAGCGGGAACTGGACTGTAAGGTGATGGACAGGACATTATTGATTCTGGACATTTTTGCAGCGAGAGCTATAACCAGTGAGGGTAAAATACAGGTAGAGCTTGCACAGCTTCGCTACAGATCTGCCCGTCTGGTCGGTCTCAGGGAATCTCTTTCCCGTCTGGGAGGTGGAATCGGAACCAGAGGTCCGGGAGAGAAAAAGCTGGAGACAGACCGTCGTCTTATCCGTACAAGGATCTCTGCTTTGAAGCAGGAATTATCCCAGGTGGAGAAACACAGGGAACTGATCCGTTCCAGCCGGGCCAGAGGCAATATGAAGACTGCTGCGATCGTAGGATATACAAATGCGGGAAAATCTACGCTGCTGAACACACTGACAGGCTCAGAGGTTTTATCAGAGGATAAACTGTTTGCTACACTGGATCCAACTACCAGACTTTTGAATTTGAAGGACGGACAGCAGATTCTTCTCACAGATACGGTTGGATTTATCCATAAGCTTCCGCATCATCTGGTCGAAGCATTCAAGAGCACATTGGAAGAGGCCAAATATGCAGATTATATTATCCATGTGGTAGATTCTTCCAATCCGCAGGCAGAGATGCAGATGCATGTGGTATATGAGACATTAAAAGAACTGGGAGTGATGGGAAAGAAGATCATTACACTCTTTAATAAGCAGGATGCACCGGGGGCATGCGTACTGCGAGATTTTAAATCAGACTATACGCTGAAGGTCTCTGCAAAGACAGGCGAGGGTCTTGCAGATCTGAATGATCTTCTGGAGAAGCTTCTTGCTGAAGAACAGATTTATGTGGAGCGCCTTTTCCCTTATCAGGAAGCAGGAAAAATCCAGCTGATCCGCGAATATGGGCAGCTTATCTCAGAGGAATACACAGAGGAAGGGATTGCTGTGAAGGCAAGGGTGCCGAAAGAAATCTACGCCAGAGTTGTATAAAAAAATATTTTGAAAAATAAGAAAAATACCATATATTGTGCCTTTTGCGAAAATGAGGAACATTATGTGGTATTTTTGCGTGTTGACGAACCGGTGATACTCTGATACAATGAATCTACAGTGTTACTCAGAGCAAAGTGGACAGTAACGACAGAAATATCTCCGGTAAGAATATGCAGGAGAAACAGATTAACAAGAGAAAATGGGGGCATTAGATATGTTTCAGGTATTAAAACGTGATGGCGAAGTGGATGAGTTTAAAATAGGCAAGATCACAGCGGCTATCCATAAAGCCTTTGATGCAAAAGAGAAAAATTATAGCGAAGAGATGATTGATCTCTTAGGGCTGCGTGTTACTTCTGATTTTCAGAAAAAGATTACAGATAATAAGATTACAGTAGAAGAAATTCAGGACAGTGTGGAGAATGTGCTGATCCAGGCCGGATATGCAGATGTGGCAAAAGCCTACATTCTTTACCGCAAGCAGAGGGAAAAGGTTCGCAACATGAAGTCAACGATTCTGGATTACAAAGAAATCGTAAACAGTTATGTGAAGGTTGAGGACTGGCGTGTAAAGGAGAACTCCACAGTTACTTATTCAGTTGGAGGTCTGATCTTAAGCAACTCCGGTGCAGTTACTGCAAATTACTGGCTGTCTGAGATTTATGACAATGAAATCGCAGATGCACACAGAAATGCGGATATTCATATTCATGACTTGTCCATGCTGACCGGATATTGTGCAGGATGGTCACTGAAACAGCTGATCCAGGAGGGACTTGGCGGTATTGAAGGCAAGATTACATCTTCACCTGCAAAGCATCTGAGTGTTCTCTGCAATCAGATGGTAAACTTTCTTGGGATTATGCAGAATGAATGGGCCGGAGCGCAGGCTTTCTCATCCTTTGATACTTATCTGGCACCTTTTGTCAAGGCAGATAATTTAAGCTATCCGGAAGTGAAGAAATGTATTGAGTCTTTTATTTATGGAGTCAATACCCCAAGCAGATGGGGAACACAGGCACCTTTTTCCAACATTACGCTGGACTGGACAGTACCGGATGATCTTGCAGAGCTTCCGGCTATCGTAGGCGGAAAGAATATGGATTTCAAGTACAAAGACTGCAAAAAAGAGATGGATATGATCAATAAGGCATTTATTGAAACCATGATCGAGGGGGATGCCAACGGACGCGGGTTCCAGTATCCTATTCCGACCTATTCCATAACAAATGAGTTTGACTGGTCTGATACAGAGAATAACCGCCTTCTTTTTGAGATGACATCCAAATATGGAACACCGTATTTCTCAAACTATATTAACAGTGATATGAAACCAAGTGATATCCGCAGTATGTGCTGCCGTCTGCGTCTGGATCTGAGAGAACTCCGCAAGAAGAGCGGTGGTTTCTTCGGATCAGGAGAGAGTACCGGTTCTGTGGGGGTAGTAACTATAAATATGCCGCGTATCGCATATCTTTCCAAGACACCGGAAGAGTTTTACAATCGTCTGGATCGCTTAATGGATATTTCCGCACGTTCTCTGCATATTAAACGTGAAGTAATTGGTAAGCTGCTGGATGAGGGATTATATCCTTATACAAAGAGATATCTTGGAAGCTTTTCCAATCATTTCTCTACCATTGGACTGGTGGGAATGAACGAGGTTGGTCTGAATGCCCGCTGGCTGGGAAAAGATATGTCTGATGAGCGTACGCAGAGGTTTACAAAAGAAGTTCTTCTTCATATGCGGGAACGTTTGTCCGATTATCAGGAGAAGTACGAAGGAGAACTGTTTAATCTTGAGGCAACTCCTGCTGAATCTACTGCCTATCGTCTGGCCAAACACGACAGAAAACGCTGGCCGGATATTAAGACTGCAGGCAAGGAAGGGGATACTCCTTATTATACAAACAGTTCTCATCTTCCGGTTGAATATACCACAGATATTTTTGATGCACTGGATATTCAGGATGATCTGCAGACGCTTTATACATCAGGTACTGTATTCCATGCATTTATCGGTGAGAAGCTTCCTGACTGGAAAGCAGCAGCAGCACTGGTACGTAAGATCGCAGAGAATTATAAACTGCCGTATTATACGATTTCGCCGACCTATTCTGTATGTAAGGAACATGGCTACATCAGCGGAGAGCATTTCACTTGTCCGAAATGTGGTAAGAAGGCGGAGGTTTACAGTCGTATCACAGGATATTACAGACCTGTACAGAACTGGAATGACGGTAAAGCACAGGAGTATAAGAACCGTACGCTTTATGATGTGATGCATTCAGATATCAGAAAAATACAGCCGGTTCATGCCAGTGTAGTTACTGTGACTAAGGATGATGTGAAGATAGAACCTGTGGCATCACATAAATACCTGTTTACAACCAGTACTTGTCCGAACTGCAGAGTGGCGAAGAAGATACTGGAAGGCAGGGAGTTCGAGATTATTGATGCGGAGAAGAATCCGGAGATGGTGAAGGAGTTTGGAATTATGCAGGCTCCGACTCTGGTGATCACAGACGGTGAGCATATGACGAAATATGTAAATACATCCAATATTAAGAAATATGTGGATGAGGGATTATAAAGATACTGAGAGAGTCGACCGGAGGATAAAAGAGATGATCAAACAGAATGTTGTATTTGTGGAAAATAAAGCAGGAAGTCTGAAAAGAGTGACAGGGATACTTGCAGATAACGGGATTAATATTTATGGATTTGCATGCTTCGATGCACCGGAGTTTGCAATCTTCCGTATGATCTGCAACGATCCGGATAAAGCGGAAATTGTTTTAAACAGGAGTGGATATATGAATCGTATTACACAGGCGATCGTAGTTGATATGAAAGATCAGGTAGGCGGTCTGGATGAACTCCTGAAAGTAGCATCAGACAGTAATGTAAGTCTTGACTATATTTATACTTCTTTCCACAGAAAAGATCTCAGACCTGTAGTAATTCTTCAGACGGAGGATGGTGCAGTGACAGAATGCATTCTTAAGAATAATGGATTTAATGTATTTACTTCAGCAGAAGAACTGGAGAAATAATACTGTATAAGACAGTGAGAGAATCACAGGACTGGGGATGGTTCTGTGATTTTTTGTATATTCATATAGGAAAGTTGAATACATCTTGACTATATGACTAGGAATACTATATAATAAAAGAAAACAATGATAATCCGACGAAATTTAATCAGGAGGTTTTGAAAAATGCAGATTTCTACAAAAGGAAGATATGCTCTGAGACTTATGCTTGATCTTGCAGTTCATAATACAGGAGAACTGGTCAAGATCAAAGATATTTCTGCAAGGGAAAATATTTCAGAAAAATATCTGGAACAGATTATTCATTCATTAAGAAGGACGGGATATGTAAAGAGCCTGAGAGGGGCACGAGGGCGGTATATGCTTGCCAGAGAGCCGGAAACATATACGGTGGGAACTATTCTGAGACTGACAGAAGGCAGCATGAAGCCGGTAGCCTGCCTGGAGGACGAACCGAATCAGTGCAGCAGAGCCGGGGAATGCGTCACACTCCGTCTCTGGAAGATGCTTGATGAGGCTATTGAGGGAGTACTGGATAAGGTTACATTGCAGGATCTTAAAGACTGGTATGAAGAGATGGGAAATGATTATGTAATTTGATTTTCCCTCTTGACAACAATGGATTTATAGAATATCATGTATATAACATATAATTCATATATACTTAGTATGAAATAAGGAGGACGAACTCATGGCAAAAATCTATAAAAATGCAGCGGAACTGGTTGGAAATACTCCTCTCCTTGAGGTTGGAAATCTTGAAAAAGAGCTTGGGCTGGAAGCGAGAATACTTGTGAAGCTTGAGTATTTTAACCCGGCAGGAAGTGCCAAAGACCGTATCGCCCTGAGTATGATCGAAGACGCTGAAGAGAGAGGCGTTCTGAAGCCTGGCGCAGTGATCATCGAGCCTACATCAGGTAACACCGGAATCGGTCTTGCTTCTCTTGCTGCAATCAAAGGATACAGAGTGATACTTACGATGCCTGAGACAATGAGTGTTGAGAGAAGGAATATTCTGAAAGCATACGGTGCAGAAATCGTATTGACAGATGGAACAAAAGGTATGAATGGCGCAATCGCCAAAGCAAACGAACTTGCGAAGGAATATGAGAACAGTTTTATTCCGGGACAGTTTGATAACCCTGCAAATCCTGCAATCCACAAAAAGACCACAGGTCCGGAAATCTGGAGAGACACAGACGGACAGGTAGATGTTTTTGTGGCAGGTGTTGGTACAGGCGGAACGATCACCGGTGTTGGTGAATATCTGAAATCCCAGAATCCTGACGTGAAAGTAGTGGCAGTAGAGCCTGCAACTTCCCCTGTACTTTCTCAGGGAAAGAGCGGTCCGCATAAGATTCAGGGAATCGGTGCGGGATTTGTTCCGAAGGCATTAAATACAGAGGTTTATGATGAGGTTTTTCCGGTTGAGAATGAGGATGCTTTTACAGTTGGCAAGCTGATTGCCAAACATGAGGGAATTCTTGTTGGTATTTCTTCCGGTGCGGCTCTCTATGCGGCAATTCAGCTGGCCAAGAGACCGGAGAATAAAGGAAAAACAATCGTAGCTCTTCTTCCGGATTCCGGTGACCGTTACTATTCTACTCCATTATTTGTGTAAAATAAAAAAGCCCTTTTTAGGCTTTTTATTTTACATAAATGTGTTAGAATAGATATGCTGTACAAATGATTTTTATGTAACTGTTCAGTGTTTTGCAGAACAGCTATCATAACATAAATAAAATTATCATAAACAATAATATTCCGTGTAATCGGATTACAGAACAGGATGGAATAAAAATGAGAAAAGCAATTATCGCAATGAGCGGCGGAGTGGACAGCTCTGTGGCAGCTCTGCTTACAAAGGAAACCGGTGATGAATGTATCGGTGCTACCATGAAATTATTTCACAATGAGGACATAGGAGTAAAGAGAGAGAAAACCTGCTGTTCTCTGGATGATGTGGAGGATGCCAGAAATGTCTGCTACAGAATGGGGATCAGGTACTATGTTTTTAACTTTTCCGAGAGGTTTAAAGAGGATGTTATGGACCGCTTTGTGGATGCTTATGAGCATGGAGCCACGCCAAATCCCTGCATTGACTGCAATCGTTATCTGAAATTTGACAAGATGTTTCAGAGAATGCGTGAACTGGAGTATGATTATATTGTAACCGGACATTATGCACGTGTGGAATATGATGAGGAGAAGAACCGTTACTTATTAAAGAAAGCTGTGGATGATACGAAGGATCAGAGTTATGTGCTTTATATGCTGACACAGGAGCAGCTTGCGCATATTTCCCTGCCTCTTGGCGGGCTTCGCAAAACGGAAGTGCGTGAGATCGCAGAGAAGCATGGCTTTGTTAATGCCAGAAAGCATGACAGCCAGGATATCTGTTTCGTACCGGACGGTGATTATGCAAAGTTTATTGAACAGTACACAGGACGTAAATCAATCCCGGGCGATTTTGTAGATACAGAAGGAAACATTCTTGGTAAACATAAAGGAATCATCCACTATACACTTGGCCAGAGAAGAGGACTTGGTATTCCGGCAGCATCCAGACTGTATGTGTGTGATATTTCTCCAAAGACCAATCAGGTGGTTCTGGGAAATAATGAGGATCTTTCCATTCGGAACTGACTGCAACAAAGGTCAATCTGATTTCCTGTGAATCTCTGAAGGAGCCAATGAGACTGAAAGCAAAGATCCGTTACCGTCATCCGGAGCAGGAGGCCGTAGCATGGCAGACGGAAGATGGAGTGCTGCACGTGCGTTTTGATAAACCACAGAGAGCTATCACCAGAGGGCAGGCAGTTGTGTTATATGATGGAGATATCGTTGTAGGCGGCGGCGTGATTGAAAATTGTATTAAATGACAGATTTTCCTTGTCTTTCGCATTTTGTCGGACTGTCTTATCTGCACTGTTTTTTGGAAACGTTATAGTTATTAGCTATTAAACGCTATAGAAAATTTCCTATTGACGTACTAGGAATTAAATGGTAATATACAACTATGCTAAATCATATCAAACCGATATGAAAAGCGTAGAAACAAAAATGACTTGCAGATAAGGGGCTTAAGAGCCGGAATCAGTTTTGCAGAGAAAAAGATTATTATAAATCAGAGAAAGATGAGGATATACACATGAGCAAAAAAATCGAAAGAAAAGACAGACATTTCAAATTGAAACATTACAGCTTCACGTAGGACAGGAGAGTCCGGATCCGGTTACAGATGCAAGAGCAGTACCAATCTATCAGACATCTTCTTATGTATTCAGAAACTGCGATCATGCAGCTGCACGTTTCGGACTTGCAGATGCAGGTAACATTTACGGACGTCTTACAAACCCGACTGAAGATGTATTCGAGAAAAGAATCGCAGCACTTGAAGGCGGTTCTGCGGCACTTGCAGTAGCATCCGGTGCAGCAGCGATCACATATACAATTGAGAATCTTGCACAGCAGGGTGACCACATTGTAGCAGCCAAGAATATTTACGGTGGAACAACAAACCTTCTGGAGCATACACTTCCGGCTTATGGAATCACAACAACATTCGTTGATGTATTTGATCTTGAAGAAGTAGAGAACGCAATTCAGGATAACACAAAAGCTGTTTACATCGAGACTCTTGGAAACCCGAACTCTGATGTAGTTGATATTGAAGCTATCGCAAAGATTGCTCATGCACATAAGATTCCGCTTGTAGTGGATAACACATTTGCAACACCTTACCTTGTAAGACCAATCGAATATGGTGCAGATATCGTTGTTCATTCTGCAACTAAATTCATCGGTGGACATGGTACAACAATCGGAGGTGTGATCGTTGAGAGTGGTAAATTTGACTGGGAAGCATCAGGTAAATTCGCATCTCTGACAGAACCGAACCCAAGCTATCATGGCGTAAGCTTTACAAAGGCATGCGGACCGGCAGCATTTGTTACAAAGATTCGTGCAATTCTTCTTCGTGATACAGGTGCAACCATCTCTCCGGTAAGCTCATTCATTTTCCTTCAGGGACTTGAAACACTGTCACTTCGTGTTGAACGCCATGTAGAGAATGCACTGAAAGTTGTTCAGTACTTAAATAACCATCCGCAGGTAGAGAAAGTTCATCATCCGTCTGTATCCACAGATCCGGTTCAGCAGGAGCTTTATAAGAAATACTTCCCGAATGGCGGCGGTTCCATCTTTACATTTGAGATTAAAGGTGATGCGCAGAAGGCAAAGGACTTCATTGATAATCTGGAACTGTTCTCATTGCTTGCAAATGTAGCTGATGTTAAATCTCTTGTTATCCATCCGGCTACAACAACACACAGCCAGTGCACAGAAGAAGAACTTCTCGATCAGGTATCAAACCAAATACAATTCGTCTTTCCATTGGTACAGAGAATATTGACGATATCATTCAGGATCTTGATGAAGCATTTAAGGCAGTTGCTGAATAATACAGATATAACATCCTTATATATTGTATAAATAAAACATGAATAAAAAGACCATCTTCCGGATTTTCCCCCATATCTGCAAGATGGTCTTTTTTGGAATGTTTCAATTGTATGGTTTACAGACTTGACAAATTATAAAAATACTATATAATACAAAAATGCAAATAAGTTGCAAATACAAATAAAGTGCAAATATAAGGAGAACTATATGTCAGAGATTATATTAGATTCAGTAATAGACAGCATCAAGCTGCTACCCTTTCTTTTTCTTACTTATCTGTTTATGGAATGGCTGGAGCATAAGACAGGTGCGGCAGCACGAAAGAGAATCCGTACAGCCGGAAAATTCGGACCAGTATGGGGTGGACTTCTGGGAGTGATCCCACAGTGTGGATTTTCGGCAGCGGCATCCAGCCTTTTTGCCGGACGTGTGATCACAGTGGGAACTTTGATCGCGGTGTATCTGTCTACTTCAGATGAAATGTTTCCAATCATGATCTCCAATGCAGTTCCTGTAGTTACAATTGTGAAAATCCTGACCTGCAAAGCGGTGATCGGAATACTTTCCGGCCTGGTGCTGGAGTATGTTTACACACATATTCTGAAGAAACAGGAACCTGATGTGGATATTCATGAAATCTGTGAAGAAGAACGCTGCCATTGTGAACATGGAGTTATTTCTTCAGCAGCATTTCACACATTAAAAGTTTTTGTATACATTTTCTTGATTTCTCTTGCTTTAAATATTATCATTGGATTAGTCGGAGAAGAGACACTGGCAGGACTTTTTACAGGAACACCGATTGCAGGTGAACTGATCGCAGCTTTAGTGGGACTGATTCCCAACTGCGCTTCTTCTGTAGTAATCACCCAGTTATATCTGGATCATATTATCGGAGCCGGGGCGATGATGGCGGGACTTCTTGTAAATGCAGGAGTTGGGCTTCTGATTCTGTTTCGTTTGAACAGAGACAGGGTTCAGAATCTGAAAATTGTGGGAGTACTTTATGGACTTGGTGTATTCTGGGGAATTATTATTGAATTTGCAGGAATTGTTTTCTGATTAACCGGGTCTGTTCTGTCAGAAGAAGCTGATTTGTTACTGTTCACACATCACTATCCCGCGAGGTGTTTTGGCATGAATATGCCAAAATCCCGAGACATACAAGCCAAAATTCCATTGCCGCAGGCAATCTGGAATGAATTTTGGCTAAGTTACTGTGAACGGAGTGAACAGTAACGCTGATTTTAGGAGGAATGATAAAATTATGGCAGGAAGCAGTTATGCGACAACAAGCCGCAGAAAAATACTTGAATATTTGAAAAACAGTAATGACCATACGGTTACAGCTGCTGATGTGGATGAGTATCTGAAGAAACATGACAGTGAGGTAAATATCACAACCATTTACCGCTATCTGGACAAGCTTGCAAAGGATGGAACTGTGATCAAATATGTTGCAGAGAAAGGTTGCCAGGCTGCTTATCAGTATGTAGAACCGGGACGGGGATGTGAACAGCATCTGCACCTGAAGTGTGTAAAATGTGGAAAGATCATTCATCTGGAATGTCATTTTATGGAAGAAATTTCTCATCATATTGAAGAAAGTCATGGATTTACCCTGCAGTGTAAGAATTCTATTTTGTATGGAGTCTGTAAAGAATGTAAAGGCAGTGTGTAAAGGCAGTGTGTAAAGGCAGTGTGTAAAGGCAGTGGCGAAGACTGTTGACTGTTTCTGTCAGATGATGTAAACTGAAATACAACTGTTTGGTCAAATTGACTGCGAAGCAGTATGGTGAAGAGAAAAGACAGCGAAATTGCTGTAAGTACCGGTAAAAATAACAGATAATATATGAAATCATAAAAGAAGGCAATAATGAGAAAACAGAAGAGACAGATGTGTGTAAGAAGAATGTTATTATTTTTTCTGGCGTGTGTATTAATATGTGCAGCACCCCCGTCTGTAGCACAGGCGGCAATAATGCAGACTGCTAAGAATTCAACAGTGCAAAAGAAAAAAACATCCACGAAAACAGTTACAATAGAGACTTCAGGAGAAATCACAAAAAAGAAAGTGAAAAGCGGTGGTTCTGTGATTCTTCCTGTGGAAGTGAATAAGAGGGGATATACATTTCTGGGATGGTCAACAGTTCCCGGACAGACCTGTAATCCAATGTATCAGGCATATCAGAAAATTCAGGTTACGAAAAATATTCATCTTTATCCGGTGAAGTATAAATGGAATCAGGAACCGGATATTTATGCAGGCGGTCTTGCGGACAGTGTGGAGAAATATGATAAGATTATTTTTGTGGGAGATTCCCGCACAGCAATGCTTCGCAGTACTCTGAAGCAGCAATGCAGTTCTGACAGTTTAAAGAAAGTTGGATTTGTATGCAAGACAGGAGAAGGGCTTGACTGGATGAAAAAATACGGAGAAAAGGAACTGCTGAATGAAATAAGCGGGATGGATGACAATGCGAAGCCGGTGGCAGTTATTTTCAATCTGGGAGTAAATGACCTGATCCACAAAAACAGGGAGTCCATCAGTTATGATTCTGTTGCGTCAGACTATGCTTCTTATATGAATGGATTATCCAGAAAGCTGACTGCCAGGAACTGTGAATTATTTTATATGTCTGTGAATCCATGTAATACGGCAATGAAATCCACGCGGAAGGAGTCTGAGATCCGCGGATTTAATAACAGACTCAGACAGAGACTGAACGGGAATTTTACATGGATCAACAGTTATTCTTATCTGATGAGATGTGGTTATACGACTCGCTGTGAATTTCGCGGTTATACAGATGATGGTGTTCATTATTCTATGAGGACTTATAAGAGAATTTATGCATATGCAATAAAACATATCAGATAATCCTGACTGAAACCCGGAGACAGAATACTGTTCTCCGGGTTATCTGTGTGTATCAGTAAATACGAAAGTTGTAGCTGTGAAAGAGTTAAACAGTTGTCAAAGGATCACAAAAGGTGACAGGAGGAGAGAAACATGAGAAGTGAAAGCTTCAGAAAAGGAGTTAAGGATGGTATTCCCATAGGACTGGGATATTTTGCTGTATCGTTTACATTTGGCATGATGGCAGTTGCTGATGGACTGAGTATCTGGCAGGCTGTGCTGATTTCATTGACAAACGTGACTTCAGCAGGGCAGTTTGCAGGACTTGAGATCATGGTAATGAGCGGTTCTTACTGGGAGATGGCACTGACACAGCTGATCATTAATCTGAGATATTGTCTGATGTCATTTTCCCTTGCTCAGAAATTCAGAAGAGATGAATCTTTGGTTCACCGCTATATTGCAGCATTTGGTGTGACGGATGAGATTTTCGGGATCAGTGCCAGTCAGCCCGGAAAAGTAAGCGCATTTTATAATTATGGTGCCATGTGTGTGGCAATCCCGGGATGGGTACTTGGAACCCTGGCAGGAGCAATTTCCGGAAATCTTCTTCCGGATTTTATGATGAGTGCACTCAGCGTGGCTATTTACGGTATGTTCCTTGCAATTATTATTCCTCCGGCAAAGCAGAATAAGGCAGTACTGGCAGTTGTCGTGGCAGCAATGCTGATCAGCACTTTGTTTAAAGTGATTCCGTTTCTGTCGGAGGTTTCGTCAGGTTTTGTGATCATTATTACTACACTGATCGTGGCAGGGGCTGCCGCATACTTCTGTCCGATAGAGGATGAGAAAGAGGAGGAGAGTGTTCATGAGTCATAATATTTATATTTACATTCTGGTAATGGCAGCAGTTACATATCTGATCCGTATGCTCCCGCTTGCTCTTTCCAGAAAAGAGATCACAAGTCCGTTTATCAGATCATTTCTGTACTATGTTCCCTACGCATGTCTGGCAGCCATGACATTTCCGGCGATCCTTTTTGCCACAGACAGTGTGATCTCGGCTGCTGTGGGATTTATTGTGGCACTGATCGCGGCATATAAGGAGAAAAGTCTTCTTACAGTTGCGTTATTCGCATGTGCTGCGGTATTTATTGTGGAAAGAATACTGGAATTTGCAGTGTAAAAGTTGATAAAAAACGGATACATAACCACAGCTGAATGGTGTGTATCCGTTTTTTGTTGCGTAATATTGTGACCGGCAGCTGAAGCAGATAAGCTGTCTGTTATTTGCTACAGTTTCAGACAGTTTTTTATTTCAGAAAGCTTACATCAATTTCACCGTCAAACACTGTGGTAGCCGGACCTGTCATGTAAACCAGATTCTCCTGTCTGTTCCAGAAAATCTGCAGGTCACCGCCGAGAAGTTTTACAGTGACAGGACTGTCACCGTCTACATGTCCGTTCAGAACAGAAGCGACTGCTACCGCACATGCACCTGTGCCGCAGGCAAGAGTTTCGCCTGAACCGCGTTCCCATACACGCATTTTTACAGTATGTTCATCGATCACTTCTACAAATTCAGTGTTTACACGATCCGGAAATGCAACATGATTCTCGAAAGCCGGGCCGATCTTTTCAATATCCAGATGGTCAATATCATCCATATAAACAATAGCGTGGGGATTTCCCATGGAAACAGCGGTTATGTAATAGATTTTTCCGTTTACATCCAGAGGTTCATTGATAACTTCCTCCTTCTCTGACACTACCGGAATCTGTCTGGCGGTCAGGATTGGAGAACCCATATTTACCTTAACCTGGGATACCTTTCCGTTTTCTACAGTAAGATCCAGATATTTGATGCCGCTTTTTGTAGCAACAGAAATATGTTCTTTGTCTACGATGCCGTAGTCATAGGCATATTTGGCAACACAGCGGATACCGTTTCCGCACATGGCACCCTGGAACCGTCAAGATTATACATATCCATCTCGCAGTCTGCGATTTTGGATGGCTTGATCAGGATCAGTCCGTCGGAACCGATACCAAAGTGACGGTCACTGACATATCTGGCTACTGCGGAAGGATTTTCCACAGTTTCCTCAAAACAGTTTACATATACGTAATCATTTCCAATACCATGCATTTTTGTAAATTTCATCAGAAAAGCCTCCTTATTTGGTTAAATATTTATACACCTCTTGTATCATATAGAAAAAATGTTATGAAAAAGTGAAAATTACGAATCCTTTACCGGGAAGTTTTTCTGTGACCTTCATGTAAAAAAACATTTTGCCCTTCCCGGAACAGTTATGTATTATACATTATATGGAAAATATATCTGTTATTCAAGTTTTACCTTGCATTTTATAGAAAGTATGTTAAAATTAAAAACAAAAATATACAACCGAAACGCATAATTATACGCTGTTGTCTGAAGAAGGTAAAAAAGATGGCAGCCGTAGATATACTTTCGGATGCGAGGAGGAAAAAAGATGAAAGATCAAAAGAGATTTGCAGCTCTTGCACTCAGTGCAGTAATGGTATTTTCCATGGCAGGAAGCGTATCCGCAGCTCAGAAAGTTGAATCCAAAGATGACCTTGCAGGTGCAACAATCGGTGTTCAGCTTGGTACAACAGGTGACCTTGATGCATCTGATTATGAGAAAGATGGTTCTACAGTAGAACGTTACAGCAAGGGAAGTGAAGCTGTTCAGGCATTAAAGGCAGGACAGATCGACTGTGTGATCATCGATCACAGCCGGCTCAGAAATTTGTTGAGAATAATGATGATATCAAGATTCTGGATGAGCCATTCGAGGAAGAAGAATATGCAATCTGCTTAAAGAAAGGCAATGATGAACTTCTTGACAAGATTAACGGAGCTCTCAAGGAACTGAAAGAGGATGGAACTATCGACAGCATCATGGACAATTACATTGGTGAGGATGCCGGTAAGACTCCATATGAATCACCGGAAGATGTTGACCGTTCCAATGGAACTCTGGTAATGGCTACTAACGCTGAGTTCGAACCATATGAATATCATGAGGGTGATGATATCGTTGGTATCGATGCTGATATCGCTCAGGCAATCTGTGATAAGCTTGGATATGAACTGAAAATTGAAGATATGGAATTCGATTCCATCCTTCCGGCAGTACAGTCCGGCAAAGCAGACTTCGGTGCAGCTGGTATGACTGTAACAGAAGACCGTAAATCAAGCGTTGACTTTACAGATACCTATGCAGATGCAAGCCAGGTAATTATTGTAAAGAAATAAGTATTAAAATAACAAATAACAGAGCTGTTGACGATCTGCCAACAGCTCTCTTTTCGGAACAGAGGTTTTTATGAATAATCCTATGATATTAGCGAGTGTAAAAGAAGATTTTTATCTGAACTTTATTAAAGATGACCGCTATCTCTGGCTTCTGGATGGTCTGAAAACAACCCTTATTATCACAGTATTTGCGGTAATTGTAGGTCTGATCATCGGTTTCCTTGTAGCAATCATCCGTTCTGCGCACGATAAGTCAGGCTCATTTAAGATCCTCAATGCGATCTGCAGAGTTTATCTGACTGTAATTCGTGGAACACCAACCATGATCCAGCTGCTGATCATGAACTTTGTAATTTTTGGTGCTGTAAGTATTAACAAGATCATTGTAGGCGGACTTGCCTTTGGTATCAACTCAGGTGCCTATGTAGCTGAGATTGTCCGTTCCGGTATCATGTCCATTGATCAGGGACAGACAGAGGCTGGACGAAGTCTTGGATTAAATTTCAGCCAGACCATGCGACTGATCATTATCCCACAGGCATTTAAGAATGTACTTCCTGCACTGGTAAATGAATTTATCGTGCTGATCAAAGAGACATCCATCATCGGTTACATCGGCATGATGGACCTGACAAAGGGAGCTATGCTGATTCAGAGCCGTACATACAATGCGTTCTGGCCTCTGATGGCAGCAGCAGCGATTTACCTTGTGATCGTTGGAATCCTTACATGGGGTATGAATAAACTGGAAAGGAGATTAAGAACCAGTGAGCGATAAGAATGTACTGATCCAGGTAAAGGATCTGAAGAAAGCTTTTGGTACAAATCAGGTTCTCGATGGAATTACAACAGATATCTGTCAGGGAGAAGTAGTAGCCGTCATTGGTCCTTCCGGTTCCGGTAAATCTACTTTCCTGAGATCACTGAATCTTCTGGAGGTTCCGACAGGCGGTCAGATTCTCTTTGAAGGAACAGATATTACAGATCCGAAGGTTGACATTAACAGACACCGTCAGAAGATCGGAATGGTATTCCAGCAGTTTAATCTTTTTCCGCATAAAACGGTAAAACAGAATATTATGCTGGCACCTGTAGAACTGAAGTTGATGACAAAGGATGAAGCTTCAAAGAAAGCAGATGAGCTTCTGGCACGTGTAGGGCTTCCGGACAAAGCCAATGCATATCCGGATATGCTTTCGGGCGGGCAGAAACAGCGTATTGCCATTGCACGTTCTCTTGCCATGAATCCGGATGTGATGCTTTTTGATGAGCCAACTTCCGCACTTGACCCTGAGATGGTAGGTGAGGTTCTGGAATTGATGAAAGAACTTGCGCAGTCAGGTATGACCATGGTTGTAGTTACTCATGAGATGGGATTTGCAAGAGAAGTGGCAACAAGAGTTCTTTTTATTGATGACGGTAAGATACAGGAAGAGAATACTCCGAAAGAATTTTTCGCAAATCCGAAGAATCCTAGACTGAAAGACTTTCTTTCAAAGGTTTTATAAGATGCTGAGAAAATTTAACAGTTTTATAGAAAAATGGATGGCCCTGGTGACACCGACCTGTCTGTTACTGGGGGTGTGCTTTCCTGATATTGCCAAATGCGGTCTGCCTTATGTGCCGGCCGTATTTGCATTTATGACATTTGCCGGGGCGTTGAAGTCAAGATTTAAAGATGTGGCAAATGTATTCCGGCATCCGGGCTCACTGCTTATTATCATGCTTCTGGTCCATGTGGTAATCCCGACAGCAGCCTGCGGGGCAGGCCATCTTTTCTTTGGAAATAACATGGAGCTGATCACCGGAATGGTACTGGAGTTTGCAGTTCCCACTGCAGTGGTAAGTCTGATGTGGGTGACGATTTATGATGGAAACAGTCCTCTGTCGTTGTCTCTGGTAGTGCTGGATACGGTACTGGCACCTTTTCTGATTCCGGCTACGCTGAAGATCCTGCTGGGCTCTGCGGTGACCATAGATTCTGCCAGGATGATGCGGGAACTGATATTTATGGTTGCGCTTCCTGCTGTTGTTGCGATGGTATTAAATCAGATCACAGATGGAAAAGTAATGGAAACATGGCCGGGAAAGCTGGCGCCTTTTTCAAAGCTGGCACTGATATTTGTGGTAACGTCCAATTCTTCCAAAGTAGCACCATATATCCGGGATATGAATATGCAGAGGGTGAAGGTTGCACTGGCAATCCTTGTCCTGGCTGCTTCCGGATATGCACTCGGCTGGTTTGTGGCGTATATCTTCCGAAAGGATCGCAGTACGGCGGTTTCCATGATGTATGGAACCGGGATGCGCAATATCAGCGCAGGAGCGGTGATCGCAGCTACATATTTTCCGGGTGAAGTTATGTTTCCGGTAATGATCGGAACTCTGTTTCAGCAGGTATTGGCAGCATTGTTCGGAAAGCTTCTGGCACAGAAAAAGGAAAAACAGGAATTTTGTTGAGGTCTGCTGAGGCGTTATAAAGAATATAAAAAGAACTGCCGCATTAGCAATTGAAAAATTGCAATGCGGCAGCTCTTTTTATGAATCTGAAGCTTTTATATATTTCTTCAGTTCTTTGTAGCAGTATTTAATGATCTCTTTACGGGTGATGATGCCGATAAAGTATCCCTGATCATCTACAACCGGAACATAATTCTGGTTGATTGCCTTGTCCAGCAGATCCTCCATGTCAGAATCTGCGTGAACTGCCTTATATGTTGCTCTTCGCGGGATTGCCATAATGGAAATGCTCTCTGCTTCTTTCAGTCCGGGAACATTTAAGGTTTTCATTCCCCAGAGAAGATCACCTTCGGAAATACTTCCTTTATATTTTCCGTCCAGACTCAGAAGCGGAATACAGGAAAACTTCCTGTGCTCCATTTTCTCAAGAGTCTGACGAAGAGTTTCATTCTCAAATATATATGCTACATCACTTTTAGGTGTTAGAAAAAATAAAATATTCACTTTTGTATTCGCCCCGTTACATTTGTCTGATAAGGCACTCAGATATACATTGTGTATTTACACATCTGTGTGTCTGTGATTTCTGAGTATTCCAGGTTTACGGCTTTTTTACAGAAGCTGTACTCCTTTTGCTGCTGCTTCTTTCATTACTTCTTCCGGCCACAGGGAAGCATGTACTTCACCGATATGTGCTTTTCTGAGGAAGAACATACAGATACGGACTGGCCGATGCCGCCGCCGATAGTATATGGAAGTTCTTTGTTAAAGATTGCTTTCTGGAAAGGAAGTTTGCGTCTGTCATCACATCCTGCGATGGTAAGCTGTCTGTCAAGCGCATCCTCGTCAACGCGGATACCCATGGAAGAAAGCTCCAGAGCAATGTCGAGAACAGGATAATAAACAAGGATATCGCCGTTTAATTCCCAGTCATCGTAGTCCGGTGCACGTCCGTCATGACGTTCTCCGTTGGTTAAGGTTTTGCCGACCTGCATGAGGAATACGGCACCTTTTTCCTTGACAATCTTGTATTCACGTTCCTTTGGAGTTAGATCAGGATACATGTCGACCAGTTCCTGGGTGCTGACAAATGCGATCTCTCTCGGAAGGATTTCTTCGATGTAATCGTATTGAACAGCCATGTATTTTTCGGTTTTGCGGAGAACGCTGTAGATAGCACGTACTGTGGAAACAAGTGTGTCCATGTTGCGTTCTTCCTTGCTGATGATCTTTTCCCAGTCCCACTGATCTACGTATACGGAATGGATATTGTCCAGATCCTCGTCTCTTCTGATCGCGATCATGTCTGTGTAAAGTCCTTCACCATGAGCAAAGCCATATTTCTGTAATGCATATCTCTTCCATTTGGCAAGAGAGTGTACGATTTCAGCATTCTCCGGCTGACCCTTGATATCAAAGCTTACCGGACGTTCCACGCCGTTTAAGTTATCGTTCAGACCGGATGACGGATTAACGAATACCGGAGCGGAAACACGCAGCAGATTCAGTTTTTGAGCAAGTGTCTGCTGAAAGAAATCTTTCACAGTCTTAATGGCAATCTGGGTATCGTGAAGATTTAAAGATGACTGATACCCGTCAGGAATTTTAATCTGTTCCATGAGTGGATTCCTCCTGTAATTTCTGTATTTGCATATTTTATGGCAAACTGATAAAAAATATTGTTGTTTACTGAATATCCATTATCTTTTCCCACGCTATTATAACAGGAAAATGGTAGTTTGACAATTATTACTGTTCATTTGGAAGTATCTCGCGGGATATTATGGTTACGGAGAACAGAACGAACAGTAACACAATTTCAGCTTTGCAAGATTGGGGCGAAATGTTAAAATAAATATGTAAATGAATGAAGCGTTAAATTTATATAAAACTCAGGGGGAAGATATATGGGAAAAAGGTGTCAGGTCTGTGATGGACCAATTGTAAACGGCAGGTGTAAATATTGTGGAATGCCATATAGAAATGATATGGAACTGTATCATCTGAACGAAGACCGTTCAGAGCACTATCGTCATGCTTCGGCAAAGGTGAAAAAAGCAATGGCAGAGAACGAGATCCCTTTGTCTGACAGAAATAAAACAGTTCCCAAAGCTGCAAAAACTTCGTCTGCCAGAACACAGACTATTAGAACGCAAAATACAAAAGTACAAACTTCAAGAATACAAACATCAGGGACAAAGAAAACATCAGTCAGTCGTACAGCGCACAGACTGCCCGTACATACAGCACCGGAAAAAGACAGCAAAAAGTGAGAAGAAAAAGAGCGGCAAAGGCAGGCAAAATTTTCTGGATCATTGTGCTGATTCTGATGGTAATAATAGGTCAGATGGCAGAGAATTGGGATACGATTGGATACAGGATAGAAGAATTTATCTATGATGAGTTTGACATAGATCTCAACAGTATTTTGATGACAGCAGTTCTGATGAAGTAAATGAGAGTAATAAGAATAATGAAAGTAATGAAAATAATGAAAGTAATGAAAATAATGAAAGTAATGAGAATAACTGGACAGATGACTGGTCTGAGACTATCAGTGCAGTAAAGAACGGACAGGATGAACAGAGGGGCAATCCGGACTGGTATATGTTCACCGGAGAGAATTATATTGTCAGAACGGATGATACTGCATCAGAGATTGGCGATACAGATGCCAGTGACCAGGGGTATGATTTTACAATAGATCCGGGAGAATACAGGATAGTGTCCGGCTGGGAGAAGGTTGCTCTGGAAATCAGAAGTTCTTCAGGAAAAGATGAAACTGTAAAATTTGACGAAGCAGACCACGAGGAGAAAATAGAATTACATGCCGGGGATGAGGTATCTGTGGTATCTCTGGATGGTCAAGATAATTATCTTGCCATGTATCAAATTCAGCAATATGACGAATAATTTTTTGCCCCTTTCTTTTTGTCAGAGACTGTGCTATACTTGTTAAACGTACCACATATAGAGAGAATTGTGGTGAATGAAAGAAAAAATACTATATATTGTATATGGGAGCAAAAGGTATGATATATGTTATAAAGAAAGATGGTACGAGAGAAGAGTTTAATTCACAGAAGATCGTAGCAGCAGTAAATAAGTCGGCAGCCAGAATTTTATACACATTTTCGGATAAAGAGAAGGAATTTATCTGCCAGTTTGCGGAAGAACATGCGGAGGCACTGGGAAAGAATGAGATAGAGATCCAGGAGATGCACAACATCGTAGAGGGAGCACTTGAGAGAGTGAACCCGGCAGTGGCTAAGAGCTACCGCGATTACAGAAATTACAAACTTGACTTTATCCATATGATGGATGATGTATATACCAAGAGTCAGGCAATCCGTTATATTGGTGATAAGAGCAATGCCAATACAGACAGTGCGCTTGTAGCTACAAAGCGAAGCCTGATCTTTAATGAACTGAACAAAGAGCTTTATCGTAAATTTTTTATGAATCGTAATGAACTTCAGGCATGTAAAGATGGTTATATTTATATTCATGACCAGTCTGCACGTCTGGATACCATGAACTGCTGTCTCTTTGATGTGGCATCTGTACTCAGCGGCGGATTTGAGATGGGAAATGTATGGTACAATGAGCCTAAGACACTGGATACTGCGTTTGATGTTATGGGTGATATTATCCTGAGCACTGCTGCACAGCAGTATGGCGGATTCACAGTACCGGAAGTAGACAAGATTCTTGCACCTTATGCACAGAAGAGTTACGATAAATATATTCAGGAATTTATGAAATACTCTGACGAGAGCTGGACAGGACGTGAAGAACGTGCAATCGAGTATGCGCTTGACAAAGTCCGCAGAGATTTTGACCAGGGATGGCAGGGGATTGAGTATAAGCTGAATACAGTCGGATCTTCCAGAGGGGATTATCCATTTGTAACTGTAACTCTTGGACTTGGAATAAAGCAGTTCGAGAAGATGGCAAGTATTTCTCTTCTTGAAGTGCATAAAGGCGGACAGGGTAAGGCAGGACGCAAGAAACCGGTACTCTTCCCGAAAATCGTATTCCTTTATGATGAAAATATCCATGGAAAAGGCAAGATCAGTGAGGATGTATTTGAGGCAGGGGTTGACTGTTCTGCCAAGACTATGTATCCGGACTGGCTGTCCATGTCAGGAAAAGGATATATTTCCAGTATGTACAAGCAGTATGGAAAGGTTATAAGTCCTATGGGATGTCGTGCGTTCTTAAGCCCCTGGTACGAGAGAGGCGGTATGTATCCGGCAGATGATAAGGATGTTCCTGTGTTTGTGGGAAGATTTAACATCGGTGCGGTAAGCCTTCATCTTCCAATGATCCTTGCCAAAGCCAGAGCAGAGAGCAGGGATTTCTACGAAGTGCTGGATTTCTATCTTGAGATGATCCGTAATCTGCATATCCGTACCTATGATTATCTGGGACAGATGCGTGCGTCAACCAACCGCTGGCATATTGTGAGGGAGGATTTTACGGTGGACATCTGAAACCGAATGAAAAGATTGGCAAGATTCTGAAACCAATGACAGCATCCTTCGGAATCACTGCATTAAATGAACTCCAGGAACTTTACAATGGCAAATCCATTGCTGAAGACGGGCAGTTTGCACTGGATGTGCTGAAATATATCAACAGGAAAGTAAATGAATTTAAAGAGAAAGATGGTTATCTTTATGCAATTTATGGAACACCGGCAGAGAGTTTATGTGGACTGCAGGTGGAACAGTTCCGTAAGATGTATGGCATTGTGAAAGGGGTTTCTGATCGTCCTTATGTAAGCAACAGTTTCCACTGTCATGTGACTGAAGATGTAACTCCGATTGAAAAACAGGATCTGGAGGGACGTTTCTGGGAGTTGTGCAACGGCGGTAAGATTCAGTATGTACGTTATCCGATCGATTATAATCGTGAAGCAATACGTACTCTGATCCGCAGAGCCATGTCTTTGGGATATTATGAGGGAGTAAATCTTTCCCTTGCTTACTGTGATGACTGCGGACATGAGGAACTTGAAATGGACGTGTGTCCGGTCTGCGGTTCCAAGAATCTGACAAAGATTGACCGTATGAACGGATATCTTTCCTACAGCCGTGTGCATGGTGATACTCGTCTGAACGAAGCGAAGATGGCAGAGATTGCGGAACGTAAATCTATGTAATATCAGGTCAGGGGTAAACTTTTGAATCTGACATCATAATATGATAATTAAAAGACATATACCGGCAAGATGATATGTATTGCTCTGGTATATGTCTTTTTGTATTGTCAGATAAATATAGCAATCCTCTTAAATGTATTATTTACGAGGATTGCTATAGAATCATTTAATGATAGTTCCGGTTTTTTCGAAATATCCATCCTTTGCATGCGCAATATCTGTGATGATCGTTCTTCTGTTATCTCCCTTTTCGATAAAAGAGATTCCGGCTTCGAATTTAGGAAGCATGGAGCCTGGGGCAAACTGATTGTCAGCCATATATTTCTTAGCATCATCTACAGAAATTGTATTAAGATATTCTTCATTGTCCTGACCGAGGTTCAGACTTACTTTCTCAACACTGGTAAGGATCAGAAGAGTATCTGCATTTAATTCCTGTGCAAGAAGTCCGCTGGAAAGGTCTTTCTCAATGATCGCACTTGCACCATGAAGATCGATTCCCTGTTCCATAACCGGGATTCCGCCGCCGCCTGCTGCGATTACTACCTGGCCCGCATCTACAAGTGTGCGGATTGTTTCAAGCTCTACGATTTTCTGCGGTTTCGGAGCTGCCAGGATTCTTTTATAAGTGCCGTCAGCCAGTTTAGTGACAAAGTTTCCCTTGCTTTCTTCAGTTTCAGCCTCTTCTTCTGTAAGGACACGTCCGATGATCTTCTCAGGTTCAGCGAAAGCATCATCATATGGATCAATGACAACCTGTGTAAGGATAGTAGCTACCGGTTTATAAATACCGCGGGAAATAAGTTCTGCGCGGATTGCGGTCTGGAGGTCATATCCGATATAGCCCTGACTCATTGCCGAACATACGGACATAGGTGCAAATGTATAGTCAGGATGTGTTTTGCCAAATTCATTCATGGCTGTGTGGATCATTCCAACCTGGGGACCGTTACTGTGGGAAATGACTACACGATTTCCGGCTTCTACAAGATCTGCGACAGCTTTGGCTACTTTTTTTGTAGCGATTTTCTGCTCCGGTAAGGTGGTTCCTAATGCTCTGTGGCCCAGTGCAACTACTGTAATTTTTTCGCTCATGGGAATTACCTCGATTCTTTCATGTTCTGTAAATATGATATCTGCGGGGTGATCTTATATATAAAGATTTTTGAAATTTTTTATCACTGATATCATAAATATTCAATCATATTGATATTCTACATTATAAAAGACTGCCAGTAGAATTGCAATAGAAAATAATCCAAAAAACACCTCGCGGGATATTACCAGTGAACAGTAACAAAAAACAAACAGCTCTCACATTTTTGTGAGAGCTGTTTTGTTTTTTTTG